>OAVR01000074.1_pt1 | contig 59856 bp, 61 predicted proteins | sample 1476451 | NCBI WGS metagenome assembly OAVR01 (sample SAMEA2580105, study PRJEB22360) | human gut metagenome | biome: human gut; feature: human-associated habitat; material: faeces | place: Denmark | collected 2008/2010 | reverse complement strand
TTGATTAACAATATCAGCTTTGCTAGAGTGTTTACACAAGATTATTGACAGACTCTAATAAAATTATAATATTTTTATGAGGTAAATGCAATATTTTATTAAAATGATTAAGTTGTAAGTCAAATAGTGGTAAATATGATATAATGGTTTATTGAATTGAAAAGATGAAAGGAAGAGCGAAATGTCTTTAACAGCAGGAATTGTAGGATTACCTAATGTTGGAAAATCCACTTTATTTAATGCAATTACAAAAGCAGGAGCAGAGGCAGCTAACTATCCCTTTGCAACAATTGACCCTAATGTTGGACGGGTAGAAGTTCCCGATGCTCGTTTGGATAAATTAACAGAACTTATCAAACCACAGAAAAAAGTTCCAACGACTTTTGAGTTTACAGATATTGCAGGGATTGTAAAAGGTGCTTCAAAAGGAGAGGGTCTAGGAAATAAATTTTTAGCTAATATTCGTGAAGTAGATGCTATCGTTCATGTGGTTCGGGCTTTTGATGATGAAAATGTTATGCGGGAGCAAGGACGTGAGTCAAGTTTTGTTGATCCAATGGCTGATATTGAAACAATAAATCTTGAGTTGATTTTAGCAGATTTAGAAAGTATCAATAAACGCTATGCACGTGTGGAAAAAGTTGCTCGAACCCAAAAGGACAAAGATTCAGTAGCTGAGTTTCATGTTTTGCAAAAAATTAAGCCAGTTTTGGAAAATGGTTTATCAGCTCGTACCATTGAATTTGATGAGGAAGAACAAAAGATTGTCAAAAAATTATTTTTATTGACCACAAAACCAGTGCTTTATGTTGCTAATGTTGGTGAAGATGAGGTAGCAGATCCTGATAATATTGATTATGTTCAACAAATTCGCGAGTTTGCAGCAACTGAAAATGCAGAGGTAGTGGTTATATCTGCGCGTGCTGAAGAAGAAATTTCTGAGCTAGATGATGAAGATAAAGCTGAATTTCTTGAAGCAATGAGCTTGAACGAATCTGGGGTTGACAAATTAACCAGAGCAGCTTATCATTTATTGGGACTTGGAACTTATTTTACAGCAGGAGAAAAAGAAGTTCGAGCTTGGACATTTAAATGTGGCATGAAAGCACCACAAGCAGCTGGCATTATTCACTCAGACTTTGAGAAAGGCTTCATTCGTGCTGTAACTATGTCTTATGATGATTTAGTGAAATATGGAAGTGAAAAAGCAGTCAAAGAAGCAGGACGACTGCGTGAAGAAGGAAAAGAATATATCGTTCAAGATGGCGATATTATGGAATTTAGATTTAATGTGTAAAGCATTGTAAACTAAATATAAACGAGGTTGGAAAAACTTTTCCAGCCCTTTTGGTCTTTTTAGAGGTAAAAAATGGTAAAGATGATTGTAGGTTTGGGAAATCCTGGAGAAAAATATTTTGAAACAAGACATAATGTCGGATTTATGCTAGTTGACAAAATGTGTAAAGAAAAAAGTTTAAAGTTTACAACTGATAAAATTTTTCAAGCAGAGATAGCTTCCACATTTTTTAATGGTGAGAAAGTGTATTTTGTCAAACCAACGACCTTTATGAATGAAAGTGGAAAGGCTGTTCATGCCCTTTTATCTTATTATGGTCTAGATATTGAAGATTTAGTAGTTATTTATGATGATTTGGATATGGAAGTAGGAAAAATACGACTTAGAGCAAAAGGATCTGCTGGTGGTCACAATGGCATCAAATCAATTATCAAACATATAGGAACCCAAGAATTCAAACGAATTAAAATTGGTATTGGTCGTCCCGAAAATAATATAACCATTATTCACCATGTGTTAGGAAAATTTTCAAAAGGAGACCATGCTATAATTTTAAATACACTTGACAAAGTTGACAGTGCTGTAAATTATTATTTACAGTCTGATAATTTTGAACAAACAATGCAACAGTACAATGGATAAAAAGATGGATATTATTGAATTATTTAATCAAAATAAACAGATATCTGATTGGCAAAGAAATCTAAATAAATCAACTCGGCAGCTATTAATGGGTTTGTCATCTTCAACTAAGGCTATTACAATGGCCTCTTGTGTAGAGGAAAATCACAAAATTTTGATTTTAACGTCTACTTATAGTGAAGCAGAAAGACTTTCTAGTGATCTGATTGACCTGGTGGGAGAAGAGAGGGTCTATACATTTCTTGCAGATGATACTCCGTTAGCTGAGTTTGTCTTTTCTTCTCAAGAAAAGATTTTTTCTCGTTTGGAAGCTCTAGATTTTTTATTAGATTCTCAACAATCAGGATTTTTGATAGTTAATGTGGCAGCTAGTCAACTATTTTTATCCAATCCTGTTAATTTCAATTCAGCTTATATTAATTTAAAAATAGGGCAAGAATATGAGTTGAAAGATTTGATTTCTCAATTGTTAAATTCAGGTTATAAGCAAGTATCACAAGTATTGAAACAAGGGGAGTTTAGTATTCGTGGTGATATTTTAGATATTTTTGAGCGCTCTAGTCAAATACCTTTTCGGGTTGAATTTTTTGGTGATGAAGTTGATGGTATTCGTCTATTTAATCCTGAAAATCAAATTTCTATTCAAAATGTAGAACATGTGTGTGTTCATCCTGCTACAGATATCATATTTACTAAAGCAGATTATAAAAGTGCACAGAAAAAAATAGAAAATCTTATAGAAAAAACTGTAGATTTAACGTTGAAATCCTATTTAGAGGAAGTTTTAGCTAATATAAAAGAACAAACTCAACATGCTGATATTAGAAAATTATTGTCTTATTTTTATCAAAATGAATGGACAATTCTTGATTATCTTCCAAAATATAGCCCAATTTTCTTTGATGACTTTCAAAAAATCATGAATAAACATGCTCAGTTTCAATTAGAAGCAGCAAATTTATTGACAGAAGATTTACAAAATAGTAAAGCTGTTGGAAATCAATCTTATTTTGCAGATACATATTCAATATTTAGAAAGTATAAACCTGCTACCTTATTTTCAAATTTTCATAAGGGACTGGGAAATTTGAAATTTGATTCTCTTTATCAGTTCAATCAGTATCCTATGCAGGAATTTTTTAGTCAATTTCAGCTTTTGAAAGAAGAGATTAGTCGATATAAAAAATCTAACTACACGGTCATTATACAATCAAATTCTTTATTGACTTTACAAAGTTTACATAAAAGTTTACAAGAATATGAAATTCCACTTGATTATGTTAATGATACTAAAATTCATAAACATGCTGTTCAATTAGTAGAAGGACGTTTAATTCAAGGATTTAATTTTGTAGACGAAAAAATTGTTTTAATCACTGAATATGATATTCTGCAAAAAAAAGTAAAACGAAAAGTTCGCAGGCAAAGTATTTCTAATGCTGAACGTTTGAAAAATTATAATGAGCTGGAAAAAGGAGATTATGTTGTTCATAACGTTCATGGAATTGGGCGATATTTAGGAATTGAGACGATTGAAATTTCAGGAATTCATCGTGATTATCTCACTATTCAATATCAAAATGCAGATCGTATTTCTATTCCTGTTGATCAGATTCAGCTTCTTTCTAAATATGTTGCGAGTGATGGTAAAGCGCCTAAAATCAATAAATTAAACGATGGGCGTTTTCAAAAAACTAAACAGAGAGTACAACATCAAGTCGAAGATATTGCTGAGGATTTAATCAAACTTTACGCAGAGAGAAGTCAATTAAAGGGATTTGCGTTTTCTAGTGATGATTCTTATCAGCAAGAATTTGATAATGATTTTCCTTATATAGAAACAGAAGATCAGTTGCGCTCTATAAAAGAAGTAAAAAAAGACATGGAAAGTGATCATCCTATGGATCGTCTTTTAGTTGGAGATGTTGGTTTTGGAAAGACGGAAGTAGCTATGAGAGCTGCCTTTAAAGCAGTAAATGATCATAAACAAGTAGCAATTTTAGTTCCCACTACGGTTTTGGCTCAACAGCACTATACGAACTTTAAGCAACGTTTTAACGATTTTCCTATCAATATTGAAGTATTAAGTCGCTTTAAAAGTAAATCAGAACAAAAAATAATTTTAGAAAAACTAAAAAAAGGGCAGGTGGATATTATTATTGGAACGCATCGTCTCCTGTCAAAAGATGTTAAATTTTCTGATTTGGGACTCATTGTTATTGATGAGGAACAACGCTTTGGAGTTAAGCATAAAGAAAAATTAAAAGAGTTGAAAACGAAAGTTGATGTTTTAACTTTGACGGCGACCCCTATTCCTCGTACACTCCATATGTCTATGTTAGGAATACGTGATTTATCAGTTATTGAAACTCCTCCAACAAATCGCTACCCAGTTCAAACTTATGTTTTAGAAAATAATGCAACAGTTATTCGAGATGCAGTTTTAAGAGAAATGGATCGAGGAGGACAGGTTTACTATCTTTACAATAAAGTTGACACAATGGAGCGAAAAGTTTCAGAATTGAAAGAATTGATTCCAGAAGCTTCTATTGGATATGTACATGGCCAAATGAGTGAAATTCTTCTTGAAAATACTTTACTTGATTTTATCAATGGGGAATATGATATTTTGGTGACAACAACTATTATTGAAACTGGTGTTGATATTCCTAATGTTAATACTCTTTTTATTGAAAATGCAGATTACATGGGACTGTCAACTTTATATCAATTGCGAGGGCGTGTTGGTCGTAGCAATCGTATTGCTTATGCCTATCTCATGTATCGTCCTGACAAGGTTTTGACAGAAATTTCTGAAAAACGTTTGGAAACTATAAAAGGATTTACAGAATTAGGCTCTGGTTTTAAAATTGCTATGCGAGATTTATCTATTCGTGGTGCTGGAAATATTTTAGGAAGCTCACAATCTGGTTTTATTGATTCTGTTGGCTTTGAAATGTATTCTCAATTATTAGAAGAGGTTATTGCTAAGAAACAAGGTAAAGAAAAAAGAAGGCAAAAAGGAAATGCTGAAATTAATTTGCAGATGGATGCCTATCTTCCTAGCGATTATATTGCTGATGAAAGGCAAAAAATTGAAATTTACAAACGTATTTGCGAGATTGACAGTTGTGTAAAGTATGAAGAATTACAGAATGAATTGATAGATCGTTTCGGAGAATATCCAGATGTTGTTGCCTTATTATTAGAAATTGGTCTTGTAAAATCTTATTTAGATCAAGTTTTTGTTCAACTCGTTGAAAAGAAGCAACAATCTGTGATTGTTCGATTTGAAAAAGTTTCTCAACAGTTTTTCTTAACTCAAGATTATTTTGAAGCTCTTTCTGTAACAAATTTAAAAGCAAGAATTTCAGAAAATAAAGGATTGATTGAAGTTATATTCGATGTAAAAAATAAAAAAGATTATGAAATTTTAGAAGGACTTCTACAGTTTTCAGAAAAGTTAGTAGAAATTAAAAATCAAAAGAAAGATTGCTAACTTTACAATTTTGTAAAGTTTCATTTTCGTCTATAATATTTTCTTAAAAAATGGTAAAATAATGAATTGAGGTAACTTTATGAGATTAGATAAATATTTAAAAGTATCCCGTATTATAAAACGTCGTCCTATCGCTAAAGAGGTAGCCGATAAGGGAAGAATTAAAGTAAATGGAATTTTAGCTAAAAGTTCAACAAATTTAAAAATCAATGACGAAATAGAGATTTGTTTTGGAAATAAAATTTTATTAGTTCGTGTTCTAGAAATGAAAGACAGCACTAAAAAAGAAGATGCTGCTAAAATGTATGAAATTATAAAAGAAACAAGGGTAGAAGTAGATGGCTAGAAATATTGTTCAATTAAATAATCGCTATATACAAGATGAAAACCAACATCGCCGTTATTTAGAGCAAGAAAGAAGAAAAAAGAATCGCTTTATGGGGTGGGTGTTGATTTTAGTCATCTTATTGTTCATTTTACCGACATTTAATTTGGTTCAAAGCTATCGAAATTTATTAGAACGTCGAACACAATTGACGCATTTACAAAAGAGGTACGAAGAAATAAGCAACGAAAAAGAATCTCAAAAAGCTTTTGCTAATAAATTAAAAGATGAAGAATATGCTGCTAAATATGCACGCGCTAAATATTATTATTCTAAACAAGGGGAATATATCTATACAATCCCAGGATTGTTGCCACAGTAAGGATGGAAAATTTATTAAAAATGATTGAACAATTTTTGGAGTTTTCTGATGAAAAATTAGAAGAATTATCCAGAAAAAATCAGACCTTAAAATTAGAAGAGACTAAAAAGGAAGGGGGAGAGCATGCGTAAGTTGCTATTTCTATTATTGTTGCCAGCATTTTTTACTGCAAAAGTAGTAGTAAGTACGGAACAAGATGTCGAATTGACTGCAAAGCAACAGTATGAAATTACTAGTACGACCTACAGTAACTACTACACGGATCTTCCAACCAATCCAAATGTTTATGAGCAAATTCCAACTTATACGTCCTTAAATTTAGAAAAAGTTGCTGGGAGTTTAACTCCGAATACATCAATTAAACTTTCTGACTTACAAGTCAATGAACAAGGACTCCCAGTTTTTAAACTCGCAAATGGGCAATTTGTTCCTGCTGATAAACGAATGATTTATGATGATGTTGTCCAATCTAGTGCAGATATTTCTCAAACAATGTGGCTTAGGCAATCATTTGTAGTTTACAATCAACCTTTTGTAAATGGAACAAAGGAAGTTAAGACGAATTTATCTTCTTATCATTCGGTGAAAGTGACCCAACTTGCTGAGACGGCATCAGGAAAATATGCTCATGTTGAAAGCAAAGGTTGGATTGATGTGAAATACTTGTCTGATACAGATAATCGTATGGATAAAGTTCAAGAGATTTTAACAAGCAGGTACAATAAAGCAGACTATTCGATCTATGTAAAACAATTAGATTCTGGAAAAACTGCTGGTATAAACCCAGATTTGGAAATGTATTCTGCTAGTGTGGCAAAACTTCCCATTCTTTATTATGCGCAGAAGCAATTAAATGAAGGAAAATACAAGCCATCTTCTGGTTTAAAATATATTCCTGCTGTAAATGACTATTCAGGTGCTTATGATACAGAAGGTAGTGGAAGCATTTCCAAAAAATCAGATAATAAGGAATACAGCATTCAAGATTTGATGAATCATATTGCAAAAGAATCAGATAATGCAGCTACAAATATTTTAGGATATTATATTACTAATCAATCAGACAGCACTTATCAAGCAACAATTGAGCAAATTGCTGGGAAAAAATGGGATGTAGAAAAACGTAATGCATCAGCTAGGATGGCTGGAAATATGATGGAAGCTATCTATAAACAAAATGGGGACATTATCAATGCACTATCACAAACAAATTTTGATGAGCAGCGTATTTCTAAAAATATAAATGTAAAAGTGGCTCATAAAATTGGGGATGCTTATGATTTTAAGCATGATGTTGCAATTGTTTATGCTAATTCTCCTTTTATTCTGTCTATTTTTACAAATCATGCTGATTACGATAACATTTCTAAAATTGCAGATGATATTTATGAGGTTTTAAAATGATAGAACAACAATTTTTTCAAATGGTGCAAAAAAAAGGCTATTTCAGACCTCATAGAAAAGTTTTACTTGCTATTTCTGGTGGACTAGATTCTATGACTTTGCTTGACTGGCTTTATAAATATCGCGAAAGATTAGAAATAGAAATTTACCTTGCTCATGTTAATCATGGAGTGAGAGAAGAATCTGATTTTGAGGAAGAAGAACTAAAAAAAATAGCAACAAAACTTGGTGTAAGCATTTTTACATCAAGTTTTTCTGGATCATTCTCAGAACAAAAAGCGCGTGATTTTCGCTATGCTTTTTTCAAAAAAATTATGTTAGAAGAAAATTGCACAGCTTTGGTGACAGCACACCATGCTGATGACCAAGCAGAAACGATTTTTATGAGAATTCTTCGTGGCAGCCGTTTATTTCATATTTCAGGAATGAAAGAAAAACAAAAATTTGCAAATGGAGAATTGATAAGACCGTTGCTTTCTTTTCAAAAATCAAATTTCCCTCCTATTTTTCATTTTGAGGATTGGACAAATCAAGAGAACCATTATTTGCGCAATCGAATTCGAAATGAGTATTTTCCATTGTTAGAACAAGAAAATCCGCAGTTCAGGAAGCATTTAATAGAATTGGGAACAGAAATTTCTCAAATGCAAGATGCATTAGCATATTTAACTAAAAATATTGTGGCGACGAATCTGCAGGAATTTCAATCTCAACCTTACTCTGTGCAAAGTTTTTTGCTACAGGCTTATTTAAAGAAATTTCCTGATTTGCAGCTCAGTAAAGCACAGTTTTCTGATATTTTAGCAATCTTGAACAAGCAATCTAATTATCAGCAACCACTTAAAGCGGGTTATGAGTTATATAAAGATTATGATTCCTTTGAGATTCGTAAAATCAGTCCACAGTCTGATTTAAAAGTGGATTCAATTTTGTTAAAATATAACGATATTGTGGAATATGGGAATTATCGCTTTTCTTTTGGAAAAGAGCTTCATGAAAAAAACATCCAAGAAGTATTTGTTTCACGTGAAACAGAAATTTTACTTCGACATAGAAAAGAACAAGATGAAATTATCTTGAACCAACACCATAAAAAGCTTCGTCGTTACTTTATTGATCAAAAAATCCCTATAGATCAAAGGGGAAATGCTATTATTATTGAGCAAAATGGGGAAATCTTAGCAATTGCTGGAATCGTAACATGTGATTTGAGTAAGAGTCAAAAAAATGATATAATGTATAACAAACTTTATATTCAAAATTTAGATAGGTAAAGAAGATGCTAGAACAAGATATTAAGAAAGTTTTGGTTTCACATGATGAGATCGTGGCAGCAGCAAAAAATTTAGGAACTCAATTAACTAGTGATTATGCAGGGAAAAATCCTATTTTTGTAGGAATTTTAAAAGGTTCCATTCCTTTTTTGGCAGAGTTGATAAAGCATGTTGATACCCATATTGAAATGGATTTTATGTTAGTATCAAGCTATCATGGTGGGACATCTAGCAGTGGCGTTATCAATATTATTAAAGATATTGATCAAGATATTGCTGGACGTCATATTCTTTTTGTCGAAGATATTATTGATACGGGAAAAACATTGAAAAGCCTGTGTGAGTTATTTAGGGAGAAAAAAGCTGCGTCTGTTAAAATTGCTACACTTTTGGACAAGCCCGAAGGACGAAAAGTTGATATTGAAGCAGATTACACATGTTTTACAATTCCAAATGAATTTGTAGTTGGTTATGGTCTAGATTTTGATGAAAACTATCGGAATCTGCCATATGTAGGTGTTTTAAAAGAAGAAGTTTATACAAAATAAAAAGGTATATTGATAGATAGATGAAAAATAAACAAAATAATGGCTTTATAAAAAATCCTTTCCTATACATTTTAATTATTGTTGTTGTTATTACAGGTTTTCAGTATTTTTCAGCTGGAAGTTCTGTAGGTCGCAGCCAACAAATTAACTATACTGAGTTAGTTAAAGAAATTAGAAATGGAAATGTAAAGGATATTAGCTATCAGCCAAATGGTAGTGTTATTGAAGTTGCAGGTACTTATAAAAAAGAAAAGAAGGTAAAGGATAATAGTGGTATTCAGTTTTTTACTCCTTCTTCTACCTCTGTAAGCCGCTTTACTAGTGTTATTCTACCTTCAGATTTAACGGTAGCTGAATTACAAAAATTAGCTTCAGATAAGGGAACTGAAATCACCATTAAACGTGAAAGTTCAAGTGGTGTCTGGATTCAGGTGCTGACAACTCTGGTGCCATTTGCCATCTTTGCTTTCTTCCTGTTCTCTATGATGAATCAAGGTGGAGGCGGTGGAGCGCGTGGAGCTATGAGTTTTGGACGTAATAAAGCGCGTGCGACAAACAAAGAAGATATAAAAGTACGCTTTTCTGATGTAGCAGGTGCGGAAGAAGAAAAACAAGAATTAGTTGAAGTTGTTGAATTTTTAAAAGATCCTAAACGTTATACAAAACTAGGGGCTCGTATACCAGCTGGTGTTCTTCTTGAAGGCCCTCCAGGGACTGGTAAAACTCTTCTTGCTAAAGCAGTAGCTGGTGAAGCAGGCGTTCCATTCTTTAGTATTTCAGGTTCAGATTTCGTTGAAATGTTTGTCGGTGTCGGTGCTAGCCGTGTTCGCTCTCTTTTTGAAGATGCAAAAAAGGCAGCCCCAGCGATTATTTTTATTGATGAAATTGATGCTGTTGGTCGTCAACGCGGTGTCGGTCTCGGTGGAGGAAATGATGAACGCGAACAAACCCTTAATCAACTGCTGATTGAGATGGATGGTTTTGAAGGTAATGAAGGAATTATTGTTATTGCAGCAACAAACCGTAGTGATGTGCTAGATCCGGCGCTTCTGCGTCCTGGTCGATTTGACCGTAAAGTTCTTGTTGGTCAGCCAGATGTAAAAGGTCGTGAAGCTATCCTTCGTGTTCATGCTAGAAATAAACCTCTTGCTGAAGATGTTGACTTAAAACTAGTTGCTCAACAAACGCCTGGTTTTGTTGGTGCTGATTTGGAAAATGTCTTAAATGAAGCGGCTCTTGTCGCAGCGCGTCGAAATAAAAGAGTTATTGATGCTTCCGATATAGATGAAGCAGAAGATCGTGTTATTGCAGGACCGTCTAAAAAAGATAAGACAGTTTCACAACGTGATCGGCAAATTGTCGCTTATCATGAAGCAGGACATACGATTGTTGGTCTTGTTTTATCAAATGCACGTGTCGTTCACAAGGTAACCATTGTACCTCGTGGTCGTGCAGGTGGATATATGATTGCTCTCCCGAAAGAAGATCAGACTCTTTTATCTAAAGAAGATATGAAAGAGCAATTGGCAGGACTTATGGGGGGACGTGTTGCTGAAGAAATTATTTTCAACGTCCAAACTACAGGTGCTTCCAATGACTTTGAACAAGCTACACAAATGGCACGTGCGATGGTAACAGAGTATGGTATGAGTGAAAAACTCGGTCCAGTTCAATATGAAGGAAACCATGCGATGTTTGGCGCTGCGAGCCCACAAAAATCAATTTCAGAGCAAACTGCATATGAAATTGATGAAGAAGTTCGTAATTTGCTTAATGAAGCGCGCAACAAAGCAGCAGAAATTATCCAATCAAATCGTGAAAAGCATAAATTGATTGCAGAAGCTCTTCTTAAATACGAAACACTTGATAGTCATCAAATTAAATCATTGTATGAAACTGGTGAAATGCCTGATGAACCAAGTGTAAGTTCTTCGCATGCTTTGAGCTATGATGAAGTGAAATCTCAAATGGAAGAGCAGAAACCAGAATAAATTAAAACGATAAAACTCTTTGATTTAGAATCAGAGGGTTTTAACTTTATCCGCTGAAAAGAATGTAAAAGTACCTGAAGAGATAGATAGGTGTATTAAGAAGTACGAAATAGAAACCGAAAAGAGTAGAACAGCTATCCAGCTCTCCTAAAAGCTTCAAGTTTGCTATCCTTAAAAGGTAAGAAAAAGGAAGGAGAAGAAGATGGAGTTCAAGGAGTTATATGCCAAGGTGAGAGGAATTGTGCTGAAGTGTCGGAGAGAATATTATGTCCACCTGTGGGAATTAAGCGATTGGGAACAAGAGGGCATGTTGGTGCTCTATCAGTTGGTAAGCCAGTATCCGCAGCTGGTAGAAGAAGAAAGTCAGCTCTATGTTTACTATAAGACCAAGTTCCGCAATCATATCCTGGACATCCTTCGTAAACAGGAAAGTCAAAAACGCAAACTTAATCGTCAAGCTTATGAAGAAGTGAGCGAGATTGGTCACAAGCTCAGCCTAAAAGAACTATATCTGGATGAATTGGTGATTCTCCGAGACCAGCTAAATAGCTATCAAGCTCAACTGAGCCCAGAGAAACAGGAGCAGTATGAGCGCTTACTAGCCGATGAACGGTTCAAAGGCCGCCAATCCATGATTCGAGAATTAAGAGCCTACTTAAAAGACTATAGCGATTAAGACAAGTCAGGACTTTCCTTTTTTAAAAGTTATAAATTTCGAATGATTTTCTTCGTGCATTTGGCATGAAAAAGCAGAAACCCTCTTGTAAAATGGAAGAAATTTTGATATGATAATAAATGTCGTGTAATCGGCAAATACTCATTTCAGATGAATTGTGAAGCCGTTGCCTACGGGTGGTTTTGCGAGTTGAAATCTGGGAGAGGAAAAAACAATAAAGGAGACATTACTCATGGCAGTAATTTCAATGAAACAACTTCTTGAGGCTGGTGTACACTTTGGTCACCAAACTCGTCGCTGGAACCCTAAGATGGCGAAGTATATCTTCACAGAACGTAACGGTATCCACGTTATCGACTTGCAACAAACTGTAAAATTTGCAGATCAAGCATACGACTTTATGCGTGACGCAGCTGCTAACGATGCAGTTATCTTGTTTGTTGGTACGAAAAAACAAGCTGCTGATGCTGTAAAAGAAGAAGCAGAACGTGCTGGTCAATACTATATCAACCACCGTTGGTTGGGTGGAACACTTACAAACTGGGAAACGATTCAAAAACGTGTTGCTCGTTTGAAAGAAATCAAACGTATGGAAGAAGACGGAATTTTTGATGTTCTTCCTAAAAAAGAAGTCGCTCTTCTTAACAAACAACGCGCTCGTCTTGAAAAATTCTTGGGTGGTATCGAAGAAATGCCACGTATTCCAGATGTGATGTATGTTGTGGATCCACATAAAGAACAAATCGCTGTTAAAGAAGCTAAGAAATTAGGTATTCCAGTTGTAGCGATGGTGGATACAAATACAGATCCAGATGACATTGATGTCATCATTCCAGCTAACGACGATGCTATTCGTGCTGTTAAGTTAATCACTGCGAAAATGGCTGATGCAATTATCGAAGGCCGTCAAGGTGAAGATAACGTTGAATCAGTAGAAGCAGAATTAGCTGCAACTGATTCACAAGCAGATTCTATCGAAGAAATCGTTGAAGTTGTCGAAGGCTCAAACGAATAATCAAGTAACGAACTTATGGGGCGGGGCCTAGCCCTCCCCTTTTTATTAAATAAAACCGTAATATCTTAATTGGAGGATCAAAATGGCAGAAATTACAGCTAAGCTTGTAAAAGAATTGCGTGAAAAATCTGGTGCTGGTGTCATGGACGCTAAAAAAGCACTTGTAGAAGTAGATGGCGATATCGAAAAAGCAATTGAATTGCTTCGTGAAAAAGGTATGGCAAAAGCTGCTAAAAAAGCAGACCGTGTTGCTGCTGAAGGATTGACTGGTGTCTATGTAAACGGCAATGTTGCCGCTATCGTTGAAGTGAACTCAGAAACAGACTTTGTAGCAAAAAATGCTCAATTCGTTGAATTGGTAAACGAAACAGCTAAAGTAATCGCAGAAGGCAAACCAGCTAACAACGAAGAAGCTCTTGCTTTGACAATGCCTTCAGGTGAAACACTTGAAGCTGCTTATGTTAGTGCAACTGCTACAATCGGAGAAAAAATCTCATTCCGTCGTTTTGCAGTTGTTGAAAAAGCAGATGATCAAGTATTTGGAGCTTACCAACACAATGGTGGACGTATCGGTGTTATCACAGTTCTTTCAGGCAGTAACGAAGATCTTGCAAAACACGTGGCAATGCACGTTGCCGCTATGAAACCTTCTGTTCTTTCATACAAAGAATTGAGTGAAGAATTTATCCATGATGAATTGGCTCAAATGAACCACAAAATTGATCAAGACAACGAAAGTCGTGCAATGGTTGGTAAACCAGCGCTTCCACACTACAAATTTGGTTCTAAACTTCAATTGACGGATGAAGTGATTGCACAAGCTGAAGAAGACATCAAAGCTGGTCTTGCAGCTGAAGGTAAACCAGAAAAAATCTGGGACAAAATTATTCCTGGTAAAATGGATCGCTTCATGCTGGACAATACAAAAGTTGACCAAGCTTACACATTACTTGCGCAAGTCTATATCATGGACGACAGCAAGACTGTTGAAGCATTTCTTGAAAGCCAAGGTGTGACAATTGCAAGCTTCACTCGTTTTGAAGTAGGTGACGGCATTGAAAAAGCTGCCAATGATTTTGAATCAGAAGTAGCTGCAACTATGGCTGCTGCACTTGGTCAAAACTAAGGCAATCAATAGTTAGTGTTTAAATCATAAATAAAAAGGTTAGAGAGCTGATATAACTCTCTAGCCTTTTCTAATAGTGTCTGCGATTATTTTACAATTTTTTTCGTGAATCCCTTGTGAGAAATCACAGAGTCTACAAAGATTAAAACGATTAAAGAAATTAGTAGATAGGTAATTTCGGAGTAGGTAAAAGCGATTCGATATGTTTGTGTAAAGAGAATAGCACAGACACTTACAGCAATGATGGCTAAATCAATTGTCCATTTTGTTTTAGGTTTTATTGAAGACGGTTCAAATAAAAATGGAGCAAATAAGCAGATGACTAACGGGACGACTTGGACATCCACATAATCAGCAGAAATAACTGTAAAAAAGAATAAAGTTGAAACCAACCAAACCAGTACATGACGTGTATATTTGAACCAATTCATTTTCATTCATTTGGCCTCCTTTTATTATTATCGTCAAATTTTCATCTATATTATAACGCTTTAAAATTAAAAGGCAAGCGCTTACACTCTAATTATTCCTATTCTATAAGCTTTTTCACTTGCTTGAATAATCAGACTTTTCAGTTTTTCATTTAGGTCTTTTTCTTTCAAAAATAAGAGATTTTCGGTATAATATTAGTCAAAGATAGTCAATGTCAGTTGCTCATTTATGGAGCAAAAGAAAGAACTGGAAGAAAGGGTTGTCATGAGCCATAAGAATACGTCAGACAGTATTGAGGAATACATCAAAGCAATTTTAGCTCAAGCTGGGATTGCAGAGTTGAAGCGCAGTGAAATTGCGGATGTTTTTCAGGTTGTTCCAAGTCAGATAAATTATGTCATCAAGACACGTTTTACGGAAAGTCGTGGCTATGTTGTTGAAAGCAAGCGTGGTGGAGGCGGCTACATTCGGATTGGTCGGATTGAATTCTCTAATCATCATGAGCTGCTTTGTGATTTACTGCATAGCGTTGGCGAGCAAATCAGTCAACAGGTCTTTACAGATATCATTCAGTTATTGTTTGATGAAAAAATCATGACAGAACGAGAAGGGAATCTTCTTTTAGCGACGACAACAGACAGGGTATTGGGAGTAAATGCTGCACAGATTCGTGCGCAGATGTTAAAGAAAATTTTACAACAAGTTGATAGAAAAGGGAAAAACTAATATATGAAATATTCAAAAGCTTTGACAGAAAGTATTGAGTCGGCACAACTGTTAGCGAGTCATTTTGAAACGGATTATTTGGAGTCTTGGCATTTGTTGATTGCCATGGCGAATAATCCTTATAGTGTTGCGGGTTCAGTTTTAAATGATTATCCGCTTGAAATTGATGATTTTGAGAAAGCAGCCTTTCATATCACAGGAAAGATTTATCAACAAGAGGGAAGCTTTACCATTTGGCCGTTTTCTCATCGTACGAAAGTGTTGTTTTTGACAGCTGAGCGAATTGCAGAGGTTGTGCATGCTAAGAATCTTGGGACAGAGCATGTGTTGTTAGCTATGCTGTTTGACCGAGGAAGTTTGGCGGCACGTCTCCTTGAATTTACAGGCTTTAGCTATGAGGATAAAGAAGGCGTTTTGCGTATGACCGATCTTCGGAAAAACTTAGAGCATAAGGCTAGCTGGGGTAAAGAAGATATAAAGGCTATTCGCCACTTAAATAAAAATACTGCTGCAGCGAAACAAACGATGGTCAATATGATGGGGATGCCTCCTTCTACCAGTGGTGGACTAGAAGATTATACCCGTGATTTAACCGAAATGGCTCGTGCTGGTCTTTTAGAACCGGTCATTGGGCGGGATAAAGAGATTTCTCGCATGCTTCAGATTTTAAGTCGCAAGACGAAAAATAATCCAGTGTTGGTAGGAGATGCAGGAGTTGGGAAGACAGCATTAGCCCTTGGTTTGGCGCAACGTGTGGCAGCTGGTCAAGTTCCAAATGAGCTTGCAAAGATGAGAGTTCTGGAGCTGGATTTGATGAATGTGGTAGCTGGGACTCGTTTTCGCGGTGATTTTGAAGAGCGGATGAACAATATTATCAATGATATTGAAGCAGACGGGCATGTGATTCTCTTTATTGATGAGCTTCATACTATTATGGGTTCTGGCAGTGGGATTGATTCGACATTAGATGCAGCGAACATTCTCAAGCCAGCTTTGGCTAGAGGAACACTTAGAACGGTCGGCGCAACGACACAAGAAGAGTACCAGAAATATATTGAAAAAGATGCGGCTCTTTCACGGCGATTTGCCAAGGTTACTATTGAAGAGCCTACGGTAGCTGATAGTATTGCGATTTTACAGGGGCTCAAGAAAAGCTATGAAGAACACCACAAAGTGGTGATTACAGATTCAGCGATTGGGACAGCTGTTAAGTATGCTCATCGTTATCTAACAAGTAAACATCTACCTGACTCGGCGATCGATTTGCTAGATGAAGCTGCCGCAACGGTACAAAATAAAGGTCCGCAAAATCATGTAAAAACAGAATTGAGTGCAGCAGACGAGGCTTTAATGGCAGGCGATTGGAAAAAGGTTGGCACTTTGTTGGAAAAAGAAAGTCAGCCAATTGTCTACAAACTAAAGGTTAAAGACGAGGATATTTTGGTAACACTCAGCGGTTTATCGGGAATTCCTGTGCAAAAGTTGACGCAAACAGATGCGAAGAAATACCTCCATTTAGAAAAGGAACTGCACAAACGGGTCATTGGGCAAAATGAAGCAATTTCTGCTATCAGTCGAGCGATTCGGCGCAATCAATCCGGCATTCGCACCAGCAAACGTCCAATTGGCTCCTTTATGTTCTTGGGTCCAACTGGGGTTGGAAAAACTGAGCTGGCTAAGGCTTTAGCGGAAGTTCTTTTTGATGACGAAACAGCATTGATTCGTTTTGATATGAGTGAATATATGGAGAAATTTGCTGCCAGTCGACTTAATGGAGCGCCTCCAGGTTATGTCGGTTATGAAGAAGGGGGCGAATTAACTGAAAAAGTTCGCAATCGTCCGTACTCTGTACTCCTCTTTGATGAGGTAGAAAAAGCACATCCTGATATTTTCAATGTGCTTCTACAAGTCTTAGATGACGGGGTGCTGACCGACAGTAAGGGACGCAAGGTGGATTTTTCCAATACCATTATCATTATGACTAGCAATCTTGGTGCGACAAGTTTGCGGGATGATAAGACGGTCGGTTTTGGAGCGCGTGATGCCCGCTTTGATCATGAAAGCATGGAAAAACGGATGATGGAAGAACTCAAGAAAAGTTATCGTCCGGAATTTATCAATCGGATTGATGAAAAGGTTGTTTTCCATAGCCTGACTAGCGAAGACATGCAAGAAGTGGTAAAAATTATGGTGAAGCCACTCATTGTCAGTCTCGCTGAAAAAGGAATTGAACTGAAATTCCAACCTAGTGCTTTGAAACTTCTGGCTCAAGAGGGTTATGACCCTGAAATGGGAGCTCGTCCACTGCGCAGAACTCTACAAACTCAGGTAGAAGATCATTTATCCGAATTACTTTTAGCTGGTGAGTTACAGATGGGACAAAGTTTGAAAGTCGGTGTCAAAACTGGACAGCTGAAGTTTGAAGTGCTCTGAGTTTTTCCTTGAAACATTTAGGGATAGATAAGGACTTAAAAGATGAACATTCGTGAAATGACAGAAACGGATTATGATCAGGTTTATCAATTGTGGTTATCATGTGCAGGCATGGGATTGAATGATTTAGATGATTCAAAAGAGGGAATTGCTCGTTTTTTGCAGAGAAATCCTCAAACTTGTCTGGTGGCAGTAGAAAATCAAACGATTATCGGAGCGATTTTAGTTGGTTCGGACGGACGAAGAGCCTATAATCTATCATACAGCTGTTCATCCGAACTATCGCAGGAGAGGGATTGCTCGGCAGTTGGTTGAGACAGTTTTAACTGTCTTAGATGATTTGAAAATTCATAAGGTCGCCTTGGTTGTCTTTAAAAGAAATAAAGAGGGGAATCAGTTTTGGGAGAAATTAGGTTTCTCTGTTCGAGAAGATCTTATTTACCGCAATCAAGCGAGGACTGAAATGACTCGGATAGATACCTGGTAGAAATTACTCTTTAAATAAAAAGCACCAACCATTTGGGAATAATTTTCCAGATGATTGGTGTCTTTTAATGTTTAGACTTGTAGCAATTCTTCAATTTCCGCAAGGCTGTTGGCTTGGGAAATGGCACCGCGGAGTTTGGCCGCGCCAGCCGTTCCGCGGAGGTAATGAGGTGCTAAGCCACGAAATTCTCTAATGGCGATATGTTCGCCCTTGAGGTCAATTAGACGTTTCAAATGATCGTAAGCGACTTGCATTTTATCCTCAAAGCTGAGATCAGGCAGGATTTCTCCTGTTTCAAAATAGTGGTTAATCTGATGAAAAAGATACGGATTGCCCATAGCAGCGCGCCCTATCATGACAGCATCTGCCCCCACTTCTTCTATACGCTGTTGAGCATCTTGGACAGTACGAATATCGCCATTGGCAATAAAAGGAATCTTGGTTAAGGCTTGCGCAACATTGTGGAGGGTTTCAAGATCAGCGTGACCGGTATACATTTGTTCGCGTGTGCGTCCGTGCATAGCAAGAGCTGACACACCAGCAGCTTCAGCTGCCAGTGCATTTTCCACAGCTAGTGAGGCGTCCGACCAACCAGTGCGCATTTTTACAGTCAACGGAATATCTAGAACAGAACGAACTTTATTGATAATAGAATAGATTTTTTCTGGATCTTTGAGCCATTTTGCCCCAGCTTCGTTTTTAACAATTTTATTGACGGGACAGCCCATATTGATGTCCACAATATCTGTTTGGGTATTTTCTTGGATAAATTCGGCTGCGCGCGCCAAACTATCTTCGTCACTGCCAAACAACTGAATGGAAACGGGATGTTCTTCTTCGTCAATATGCAGCATGTGGAGTGTTTTTTCGTTGTTGTATTGAATGCCCTTGTCTGAAACCATTTCCATGACGACAAGACCTGCACCCAGCTCTTTTGCAATTGTCCGAAAAGCCGAATTGGTCACTCCTGCCATAGGAGCGAGAACAGTCCGGTTGGGAATTTTTACATCACCAATCAAAAAAGCGGTATTAAGATTTGTCACGAATGAGTTCCTCCAAGTCTTTCTCGTCAAAATGATACGTGCTTTGGCAGAATTGGCAAGTGATTTCAGCACCGTGGTCTTCATCTCGCATTTCTTCAAGATCTGACTTAGGTAGGCTTGAGAGGGCATTTAAAAACCGCTCTTTGCTGCAATCACATTGGAAGCGGAGCTTTTCTTCTGACAAGCGTTTGTAGGGATCGTTGCCATAGATAGCTGAAAGCAAGGCTTCAATATGGTTTTCAGATTCCAAAAGTGTTGAAATAGCAGGCATTTCTTGGATTCGTTTTTCAAAGCGGGTGATTTCTTCTTCTTTGGCACCTGGAAGGACTTGCAAGAGGAAGCCACCAGCAACCTTGACCTTGTCATTGGCATCTAGTAGAACATTCAACCCGACAGCTGACGGAGTTTGCTGGCTTTCTGTTAGATAGAATGCCAAATCTTCGCCAATTTCACCGGACACAAGCGGAGTCATAGAATGATAAGGATTTCCAGTTCCATAGTCTGTAATGACGAGGAATTCGCCATTTCCAACGAATGGTCCGACCAGCACTTCGCCAGTCGCGGTTTTTTTAATGTCTACGCCGGGATTTTGCACATAACCTTTGACAGTACCTTTTGTATCTGCAACGGTGATAATAGCACCGAGAGAGCTTGTCCCTAGCACTTTGACGGTGATTTTTGTATCTCCTTTTTCGTTTGCGGCAAGGATTTGACTGGCAATGAGCGTGCGACCTAGTGCTACAGTTGAGCTGGCCTGAGTGTGATGTTTTTCTTGAGCTGTCCGAACGGTTTCAGTACTGTCCAGTACATAAGCTCGGAAAGCTCCGTTTTCTGAAATAGTTTTAATAATCTTGTCCATACCTTTTATTGTAACATAAAAAAAGAAAAGGGAGCGGGACAAAAATCGGTATTTCGTAAGAAATTGATTTTGTTGTCCCACCCCGCATAGTTGACGAGGTTGTTGTCATTCTTTGCATAGCAAGGAATGACAACAACCAAGCATCTATTTCGTTTCGGTGAAAAAATAGTATATTATAAGAATTTAGGAAACTTTTGTCCTAAACTCTTGTTCCAGTCCATTAGTTTTCGTTTGTAGTCCGTTCATCCACTTCTTTTTGAGTTTCTTTTCCCTGATCTAGCAAAGCTTGGATAATCTTTTGGTCGCGTAGTTTAACAGAGTCGTTAATGGTTTCAGCGGATTGGATAACGGTCGCTTCAAGGAGAGCGCGTTTTTCCCGTCCTTTGTCAATGGCTTCGATAATACCTTGGTTTTGAGCGACTAAGCTTTCAGCCAACTTAGTGACAGATTCGACTGCAATTGTTGGATTTTGCGAGATTCTCTCCATTTGTGGAATGACTTCTTTGCTGGTTTCAGCCAGCATTTGAAGCGCTGCATTGTTGGCATTAGAAATGGCGTCCGCTACCTGACCAGATTTCATTGATTGTTGCAAAATGCCTAGTTGAGCAATAGAGAGCTTCATGGTCGGAATGGTATTGCGACGGAGCATGCCGAGCTTTTGGCGCATATCAGAAGATACCTTCACGAGATTACGCATTTGCGGGGTAGTGGCCCAAGCAACATACAGACGGCTGATGTATTCAGTGTGTTGCTGTTCCAATGTATTGACAACTTCAGTCAAGCGGGCCAATTCTTGTGATTTGGTTTGGTAATCTAGAGTGGCGGTATCTAATTGTGCCACTTTATTTTGAAGAGTCAAGGCACGCGCACTGGCTTCTCTTTGACTGGCTTCAATAAAGGATATGACACCGACTAGATTTTCAATGGATTTGGTATTGTCTTCGATCAACATCTCAGCAGAAACGATATTGCGTGCGAGTACATCTTCTTGCTTGACGACAGTAGCAGCCATTCCGTCCATTTTTTGCTCGATATTTTGTGAATCAAAATAGAACTCTTGCAAGGTATTCTTACTTTGTTTAAAGAGTTTTTCTAAGAAATTTGGCTTTTTATCTAGTTCTGCAATTTGAGCATCCTTGTACTTAGCAATAAAACCATTTAACTCTTTATTAGTGTTTTTTAGCAATTCATCGACTTGTGGGATTTGAAGTTTCTTTTGCTCGGCTAAAATACGGTTGACAGTGTTATTAACATCTTCGACCGCGGCTTGTCCAAAATCTAAAAGAGCATTTTGGTCGGAAATAAAGTTATCTACCAACTGAGGGGCTTTTGCTATGATAGCATTTTGTTGTTCAGGAGTTAATTTTTCCAAAAAAGTTAACTGCCCATTTGCTTGGGTTTTGGTTGATTCAATAATCTCGGTGGTTTTATCCGTTTTCGTAATGGCATTGTTAGCGATTTTGTCAATGTCGAAGTTAAATTCTTGGCTCATAAGGTCTCCTTTTGATGTTATAGTTCTGTGTTCGTCTCTTTTTTAGTTAAAATCCGCAAGCTGATATCAAAGTCTCGTAGGTCAGCTTCGTTGAGCTGACGGAGTGTTTCATCCAAGTCTAAATCAAACTGCTCAATAGCCACTTTGGCACTGGAGAGCCGTTCCTTGGCATTGTAAAAATCTTTCGGGGAAGTCTTGATTTTTAGGTAGCCCTCCAAAATATCCTCATAATGCTCCATTTGAGACTGATGGATCGCAGTTAATTCTTCCTTGTTGTTGCTTTCTGACTGAGAAATTTTCTTGAGAATAGCTTCATGGTCGGTTTGGATATTGTGAATGGTTTCGAGCAATTCTGGTGCTAATTCTTCAAGGCTTGACTTTGTACTCTCAGCATCTTGCGTGCGGAGGTTGTAAAGTTGAGCATGAATGTCTGCTGTTACGTCTTGCACTTTCCGTTGAATCCGCTGGTAAATCTCAGGTGAGATATGTTTTCTCAAGGTATCAGTCCGACCTTGGATATAGCTTAATTGAGGCAAGAGCTGTTCAGCCAACTGTTGGTATTTTTCATAAGCCTTTTCTTCCAGATAAGCATCTAATTGTTTGATTCGACTATCTGCGGTACCGATTTCCTCTTTCAAATCTTCAATTTGCTGACTGGCGTTAGGTCTTGTGATTTTTTTCGGCTGATGGGTTGCATAGTAGTAAATTCCGTAGCCTATCCCGACAGCAAAGAGGATCGGGATGAGGTACTGCATAATAATACCAACTGCGATAAAAATAAGCAGTATACAAATCCATCTTCTAGAACGTACATTTCTATAATCTCTTCTGGACATAAATTATCTAATCCCGTTTCTTCTGAAATTTCTAAGTCTATTTTAGCATAAAAAAGTATCAAAGACGGAACTGAACGATATTTTTAATAAAAAGTTTGGCTGAAAATAATCATGGACTGATAAGATTTTTCAAAAATTTCTTGACTTAGAGTGCACTCCAAGGTATATAATAAAAGTGTAAATGTTTTATCTTTTTGATGAATGTGGAGCATCATCTTTTTAATAGAGAAAGGAACAATAAGATGAAAGCAGCAGTTTTTGTGAAGCTGGGGAGAATGGAAGTATAGGAAGTTGCTCGTCCAGGTGCTGTTGTCGGACGAGTCGGTGTACCTCATACAGGGGACATCAATATCGGTGACTACTGGATGGTCAATTTGGCAATGGCTGGCGGACCGGCTTCTTGTACAACTTATGACAAAGAAATCTTGCTAAAAGCAGTTCTAGACGGTCAAATCAATCCTGGTAAAGTTTTCACTCAATCTTACAAATTGGAAGACATTGACCAAGCCTAACATGGCTGATAGAAAAACGATTAAAGCGATGATTGTGATGAATTAAGAGTTCCGAAAGAGGTTGGTAGAATCCGGCCTCTTTTATGATTGTGAATGTTAGTCCAATAGTTCTCAAATACCTTCATTTTTGATAAAATAAAAGAAAAGCAGTTAAAAAGGGAGAAAGTCATGTCTTTAACCAGTCAGATTATTACAGCTGAATTTCCAGATTTAGAAAAAGTAGAGCAATTGAATATAGAAGCATTTCCTGAGGAGGAGCGTGCACCGCTATCAGAGCTGCTACGCTATGGAGATGGAGAATTTTCTCATTTCTTTGCCTTTTATGATGAGAATGAATTTGTCGGTTTTGCCTTTTCAGTCTACAATGACAAAGCCTTTTATGTTAGCTTTTTTGCGATCATGCCTCATTTACGCAGCCACGGTTATGGTGGCAAAATTATTGATAAGTTGGTGGATTTTTATCAAAGAACCATGGTTTTAGAGGTAGAACGCCTTGACGAGCCTTGTGATAATCTGGAACAGCGAAAAGCTCGTATGGATTTCTACCAGCGAAACGGCTTTCGCTCTTCGCATGCCTACTTAGAATACGACGGTTTAAGCTTTGAAATTCTTTATAAAGGACCGTTTTTTGATGAAGAAGCCTACCGTGATATTTTCAAAAAAATCCAAGAAGACGGTTATTTTGAATTTGAAATCAAGCATGGTCATGGAAGAGACTGGGAGTAGCTGAGAAATTCTAGCAGATATTTCTATTTTTCATTGAAAGTTATACATAAAAAAACGAGCTGTTTATTTTGCTCGTTTTTTATGTAATGAAGTTTAATGGATTTCTGGGAAGAGTTTAGCCAATATTTTAGGTGTAATGCTTTGACCGGGACCTTCTGCACAATAAGTGTGCATATACATAGAAGGATTGAAATTGAGCTCAATGCAGGTACAGTTAGGATTGTTTTTGCTGGCTGGAAGTGTGCTATTCGGGATAATTAAATCCACGCCACAGACCCAAGCTCCCATAGCAGCTGCCATTTCTGCTGCTAGTTCCTTATAGGAGGTGTGCATGGTTTCAGTCACATCTACTGAGTCTCCACCAGTAGAAATATTAGAATTACGGCGAAGAAAAACTTGAATTCCTTGCGGTAGGACATCATCTGCTTTATAACCTTGCTGGGCTAGCATGAGCAGCTCAATCTCACCAAGCTCAATCATTTCCAGTGGAGAGCGATGGTCGCGCCCTCGTAGGGGATTGGTATTTTTAAAAGCTACCAGTTCTCGAATGGTGTGCCGACCGTCTCCTACAACATTGGCTGCTAAACGCAGAAGCACCGCCTCACATTTTCCGCCTAGGACAAAGAAACGGTATTCGGTTCCTGCGATAAATTCCTCAACAAGGACAGAGCTGTCCTCTGAAAAGGCAATCTCCAATGCTTTTTGGTAACTGTCTCGATTGGTAGGTGCTTGAAAAATAGAAATTCCTAACCCGAAGTTGGTGGATTTGGGTTTGATAACAATCGGCTTATCTTTGATAAAGGGATAGTAAGCTATTCCTTCTTCCAGAGTGGAAAATTCAGCTCCAGCAGGAACGGGAAAACCAGCAGCAGATAACATTTTCTTAGTCACTGTTTTATTTGCCATCGCAAGAGGCACGATATAGTTGTCCTTTGAGGTCATATTGCCATTTTTGACATACTCGATATGATCTTTATGTTGAAGCTTTAAAAACTGGTCACTTTCGTCTAAGATTTCTACTTGCACTCCTTTTTGAATAGCGTCAAAGAGGAGCATTTGAGTGGAGAGTTCCATGTTCTCGTAGCCTTTCAGAGCGTATGGAGCAGTCCAGGCGTAGTTGTGATATGCTTTGGCTTTCTCCAAACCAAAGGCTTCTAAGGAATGATTGTGAATATAAGGCAATAGTTGGGCGGAAAGGGTTAGGCTGGGATTAGCAACTGCATTTTTCACATGATGAAGCAGGTCTTGATAATAGGAGCTTAATCCGAACTGGTGGATGACAGCTTGCATAGCTCTAAGGAGCAGATCGCTATCAGCTTCAACGGGCAGAAGAGTCAGAGGGTGGCTAAGAGCTATTTTTTCATTTAGAGCATGAGCTTGCTCTAGGATTTCATCAGGGTCTGCTACATCATCTAGCCAGAGCAAGGCAAGAAAAAAGAGATGAACCGTGTCCATGGTCTCCTGACTGATTCCTAGCACCTCAAAAGGATTGAGGTCAAAACAACGGAATTCCAAATAGGTAATTCCTTTTTCCAAGTAACGCCGATTTTCTTTTTGCCCACGGAAACGAACAGGCATGTAGCATTCTTTCTCGGCAATTAAATCGCCTTGTGCCACGTATTTCTCTATATCGCTTACATAAGACTCTAGTGAAGCATAGGAAATGTGAATCTTTTTATCGTTTACATATCCCAAATCACTGTTGCGGATAGAGCGTACAGGCTGAGAAATCTTTCTCGTCAAAAACCCTTCTTCAGCAATTGGTGCTGCCCCGTATAAATAGGTCAGAAACCAGCGGAACCGTAAAAAGTTTCGAGCCAATTTAAGATAGAGGTCATTTTTAAAAAGCCGAATATTTTGGTAATCACTGACCTTGAAAAGAGCTTGAATCAAGTCTGTTCCTAATTCCACATTGTAGTGAATGCCTGAGATGGCTTGTAGCGTTTTTCCATATTTTTCTGCTAAACTTTCTCGATAATGACGCTCAAAATCGTTTTCTAAATGAGCGATTTGAATTTCTGCTGGTGACAATTTTGGGGGCATAGAGAGTGGCCAGATTGCTTCATTTTTTTGGATGGTGCGTCCAGCTACATCAGTAATGGCAGCGAGAAAACGCCTTGCTTCTTTTGTAGAAGTTGCAATCGGGGTGATGAGTTCTAATTGCTGCTCACTAAAATCGGTCTGAATCATCGGGTGAAAATTACGGCTTCCAAATGCTTGAGGATGAGGAGTTTGCGCTAATTTTCCGTCTTGATTGACGCGCAAACCCTCCCTTTCCAACCCGAAAGTAGCTTGTAAAATAGGTGCATCTGCTGCTATTTTTTCTAACAAATGATTGATGTTCATGGTAAATCCCTGTTTGTTTTCTAATACTTTTAGTCTAGTATAAAAATGCTTAGAAGACAAATTTCTACTACGTTTTCCGAACCTTTTTTAAAAGAAAATGATCATATTTTTAGATAAGACACAGGTTTCACAAAGGCGGGATATTCAAACTTCGTCATTTACAAATAACAATGGCGGTTTTATCTTGAAAAAAGAAGAAATTTTTCTTATAATAAAGTATAAGATATAATTGCAGGTGAGACTCCTGCCATGTAGACAAGAAAGGACGAGCACTTAGCTCAGACAAGATTATGACATCAGTTGTTGTTGTAGGGACCCAGTGGGGAGATGAAGGAAAAGGAAAGATTACAGATTTCCTTTCAGCCAATGCCGAAGTCATTGCCCGTTATCAAGGCGGAGATAATGCGGGTCATACTATTGTAATTGGCGGTAAGAAGTACAAGCTGCACCTGATTCCATCAGGGATTTTCTTCCCAGAAAAAATCTCTGTGATTGGAAATGGAATGGTGGTCAATCCAAAATCTTTGGTACATGAATTGGCTTATTTGCACGAAGAAGGGGTTACGACGGATAATCTTCGGATTTCAGATCGTGCTCATGTTATCCTACCTTATCATATCGAGTTGGATCGCTTACAGGAAGAAGCCAAAGGCGATCACAAAATCGGAACGACTATTAAGGGGATTGGTCCAGCTTATATGGACAAAGCAGCTCGTGTGGGAATCCGCATTGCGGATTTGTTGGATAAAGATATTTTCAGAGAACGTTTGGAGCGCAACTTAGCTGAAAAAAATCGTCTCTTTGAAAAACTCTACGACAGCACAGCTATCCAATTTGATGATATTTTTGAAGAATACTACGCTTATGGTCAGCAGATTAAACAATACGTGACAGATACGTCGGTTATCTTGAACGACGCTCTTGATCAAGGTAAACGTGTCCTTTTTGAAGGGGCACAGGGAGTTATGCTAGATATTGACCAAGGCACCTATCCATTTGTTACCTCTTCCAATCCTGTCGCAGGTGGCGTAACGATTGGTTCCGGTGTGGGTCCAAGCAAGATTGACAAGGTTGTCGGAGTTTGTAAAGCCTACACCAGTCGTGTTGGTGACGGACCATTCCCGACAGAACTATTTGATGAAGTAGGCAACCACATTCGTGAAGTTGGCCATGAATATGGAACGACAACAGGACGTCCTCGCCGTGTTGGTTGGTTTGATTCGGTTGTTATGCGCCACAGCCGACGTGTATCTGGTATTACTAACCTTTCTCTCAATTCGATTGATGTTTTGACGGGACTTGATACGGTTAAAATCTGTGTCGCTTACGACCTAGATGGTGAGCGCATTGATCATTATCCGGCTAGTCTGGAGCAGCTCAAACGGTGCAAGCCAATCTATGAAGAATTACCAGGTTGGTCAGAAGACATTACAGGTGTTCGCAGTTTAGAAGAGTTGCCAGAAAATGCCCGCAACTACGTCCGCCGTGTGAGTGAACTTGTCGGTGTCCGCATTTCCACTTTTTCTGTTGGTCCAGGTCGTGAACAGACGAATATCCTGGAAAGTGTTTGGTCAAGTTTGTAATAGAAGCAGACAAAGCGGGTTTCGGCTCGCTTTTTATTGACGCAATAAAAAAGTTTAAAGAATGATTCTCTTTTAAGTTAATTTTAAGCTAGCTGGGTTATACTAAAATCATCAGATGAAGACCTCCTAACTTTATTTGATAGAAATCCTAAACTTTTTCATAATAATCTCCTGAAAGTCACTGTAAAGTGGCTTTTTTTATATTTTCGGGTTTATAACATGATATAATAAATGGAGAACAAAGGAGATAAATGATGAACTTTACAGATTTGTCTAATAAAGAACAGGAAAAAATAATGATAAGTGAAATTATCAGGAATTTAAAAAAGCTAGGTGGCTATGCAACCAAACGAGAGTTGCTAGATGCTATTAAAAAGGGAGAAAATACGATAGATGAGAATTTTTTTGAGGAAGAAAAAGTGTCTCAAAAAAGTGGAAAAATTTATAAACCTAGTGATTACACTTTTAATTTTTCTGCCAAAAGTTTGCTTATCACGGGCTATCTTTCTAAACCAAAGCAATCGACTTTTGAATTGACAGAATTAGGTAGAAAAGTGAAACTGGATGAGCATTTTGCTAGCGATATTCAACAGAAAGCCATTCAATTTTGGAAAAATGAGAAGAAGTCAAAACAATTCTTCAAGTTATCCTTTGAAAAGGAACTTAAACATTCACTAGATGACTCAAAAGAAAATTGGAGAGTTGAGTTGACAAGGACTTTAAAATCTATGTCACCACAAAAATTTGAAACTTTTGCTCGTGGTCTAGTCAAGGAGATGGGTGTCAAACTAGATGAAAAAATTGGGGTTAGTTATACTAATGATGGTGGTTTAGATGGTTTTGGCTATATTACTAGTACAGATGACTTCAGAACCAATCGCGTAGCTATCCAAGCAAAGCGTTGGGAAAACAATGTTCCTTCTCCGGAGATTGATAAATTCCGCGGTGCAATGGATAAATACAATGCAGAATATGGTATTTTTATTACAACTTCTGATTTTTCAAGAAGTGCCATTGAAGCAGCTCGTCAAGGAACTAGAGTCATTACTTTAATTAATGGAGAAGATATTGCGGATCTAGTTGCCAAATATAAACTTCATGTCAGAGAAGTCACGACTTATGAATTAGGAGATTTTTATCATACAGAGGATTAGATGGTTAAAAGATGAACTATACAGTTGAAGAAAAAGAATTTTTTATGCGGGAGGCTTTGAAAGAAGCAAAAATTGCACTGGCTAACGATGAAATTCCAATAGGTTGTGTTATTGTCAAGGACGGAGAAATTATCGGTCGTGGGCATAATGCGCGTGAGGAGCTGCAGCGAGCTGTCATGCATGCTGAGGTGATGGCGATTGAAAAGGCAAACGCTCATGAAAAAAGCTGGCGCTTGTTAGACACGACTCTTTTTGTCACCATTGAGCCTTGTGTCATGTGTAGCGGTGCCATTGGTCTGGCTCGCATTCCGCAGGTTATCTACGGAGCAAAAAATCAAAAGTTTGGTGCTGCCGGTAGCCTCTACGATATTCTAACAGATGAACGGCTCAATCACCGAGTTGAGCTTGAAAGTGGGATTTTGAAAGCAGAATGTGCTCAGATGATGCAAGACTTTTTTAGGAAGAGGAGACAAAAATGAAGCATTTTGTTAAGAAGGCTATGGTTTTATCCAGATAGTAGCAGAGTTAATGTTATTATTGGTAGATTAGCAATTTTTCGCTCTGAATATCTATTCTTTTTTGAGAAAAAAGAAAATCGTGATTGGCATAAAAACAAATTTATGGTATAATACTTATCGGAGCAACAATTCTGCGTGAAGCGGGTCAGGGGAGGAATCCAGCAGCCCTAAGCGAGTGTGGATTGTGTGCTCTTTTTGTATATGAAGAAGTATGAACGATTGCTATTAACAGTATTTACAATTTTTATTTTCTAAAACATACCATTTTTCATCTTACTTATGCACAATCTCTTTTGATCGTAGAAGTTGTTTTGTTAGTTGGCGCCATTTTAGGAAGTTTAACACCTCACGATTATTTTTCAAAAAAATCATTCTCATTTCTGCTCATAATGAATAGTTCTTCATTTGGATTAGTTGGCATTAGCAACTTAGTAGGATTGCCATCCATCATTGGGATTCTTATTTTAGCTTTTTCTGCTTACATAATGGGGAAATCCACGCCTAAACTAGATGCTATGTTAATGGCAAATCTACCGTCTGATGTCTTGGCTCAAAGCAATAACTTTCTCGGATTATTATTTACCTTTTCTCTGCCATTGGGAACGGTCCTCTTTTCAGTTCTCTCTGCCTACAATATCTACTTGTGCTGGTTTATTTTTGTTGTCTTTTCACTGTTGGCACTTTTGCTGTCTCTGCAAAATAATCGACTCAAAAAAGGAAACATTAGTTAAACTCTCGAACCTAAGATTAGGCTACTATTTATTTTCCTCTATTTTTTATTTTAGAAGTATTCTGTGGGTGATTATTTTTTGATTTACGCAAACGATTGCTTTAAAGGTTGGTATGAGATTGTGATTTTTGAAAGTTAATTATAAAAAAACAATTTGGAAACGTTTTATTCAAGAAAATTGCTTGATAAAAAAGTAGTAAAGCGGTATCATAGTAGAGAAGAAAAATTGGAGGACTATAATGACACATATTCAGTTTAATTACTCAAACGTGCTTGGAAAATTTGTTGCACCGCATGAAGTAGATTACATGCAAACACAAGTTTCTGCGGCAGATGAACTGTTGCGCAAAGGAACTGGTGCAGGAAGTGACTTCCGTGGCTGGCTTGACCTTCCAGAAAACTATGACAAAGAAGAATTCGCTCGCATTTTGAAAGCGGCAGAACAAATCAAATCAGACAGCGATGTTTTGGTCGTGATTGGGATTGGTGGGTCATACCTTGGAGCAAAAGCAGCGATTGATTTCTTGAGCAATCATTTTGCAAACTTGCAAACCAAAGAAGAACGCAAAGCTCCACAAATCCTTTATGCTGGAAATTCTATTTCATCTACTTACCTTGCAGACTTGGTAGAATACGTTTCAGATAAAGATTTCTCAGTTAATGTGATTTCTAAATCAGGGACAACGACAGAACCTGCTATTGCTTTCCGCGTCTTCAAAGAACTTTTGATTAAAAAATATGGTGAAGCTGAAGCTAACAAACGTATCTATGCGACAACTGACCGCCAAAAAGGTGCAGTTAAGGTGGAAGCAGATGCCAATGGTTGGGAAACATTTGTGGTGCCAGATGACATTGGCGGACGTTTCTCTGTATTGACAGCAGTAGGACTTTTACCAATTGCAGCATCAGGCGCAGACATCAAAGCCCTTATGGAAGGTGCTAATGCTGCTCGTAAGGACTACACTTCAGACAAGATTGCAGAAAACGAAGCTTATCAGTACGCAGCTCTTCGTAACATCCTTTATCGCAAAGGCTATGCGACTGAAATTTTGGTTAACTACGAACCATCTCTGCAATACTTCTCAGAATGGTGGAAACAATTAGCTGGTGAGTCAGAAGGAAAAGACCAAAAAGGTATTTATCCAACATCTGCTAATTTCTCAACAGACCTTCACTCTCTTGGACAATTTATCCAAGAAGGTGCGCGTATTATGTTTGAAACAGTTGTCCGTGTGGACAAACCACGCAAAAACGTAACGATTCCTGAATTGGCAGAAGACTTAGACGGACTTGGCTATCTTCAAGGAAAAGATGTTGACTTTGTTAACAAGAAAGCGACAGACGGTGTACTTCTGGCTCATACTGACGGTGACGTGCCAAATATGTATGTAACACTTCCTGAGCAAGATGCCTTTACTCTTGGCTATACTATTTACTTCTTTGAGTTGGCTATTGCTATTTCTGGCTACTTGAATGCTATTAACCCATTTGACCAACCAGGTGTAGAAGCTTACAAGAAAAATATGTTTGCTCTTCTTGGAAAACCAGGATTTGAAGAATTGAGCAAAGAATTGAACGCTCGTTTGTAATGTGTAAATAATGAAACGGCTTCTGAAAGGAAGTCGTTTTTTATATGCTTGAAACAAAGTTTAAGTGAAATTTTCACAAAAACAGAAGAAAAAGATAGAAAGAAAGCGCTTTATTGTGTATAATAAAAGCAGAACATACAATGGAGGCGTTTTATGTCACAAGAAACCTATATCATGGCGATTGACCAAGGGACAACCAGCTCACGGGCGATTATTTTCAATAAAAAGGGTGAGAAGGTTGCCATGAGTCAAAAAGAGTTTACTCAGATTTTTCCACAGGCGGGCTGGGTTGAGCACAATGCAAATGAGATTTGGAATTCTGTGCAGTCGGTCATTGCAAATGCTTTTATTGAAAGTGGCATCAAGCCCACAGAGATTGAAGCAATCGGCATTACCAATCAACGGGAGACAACGGTTGTGTGGGATAAAGAAACGGGCTTGCCCATTTACAATGCCATTGTCTGGCAGTCTCGGCAAACAGCTCCTTTAGCAGAAAAGCTCAAGCAAGATGGATATGTAGATTTCTTTCATCAAAAAACAGGTTTGATCATAGATGCTTATTTCTCTGCGACCAAGGTACGCTGGATTTTAGATCAGGTAGAGGGAGCGCAGGAACGTGCAGAGCGAGGAGAATTGCTCTTTGGTACGATTGATACCTGGTTAGTCTGGAAATTAACGGATGGTGCAGCTCATGTGACTGATTATTCAAATGCAGCGCGGACCATGCTATACAATATCAAAGAGCTCCAATGGGATGATGAGATTTTGTCCTTACTCAACATTCCTAAAGCGATGTTGCCAGAAGTTCGCTCGAATTCAGAAATTTACGGTAAAACAGCACCTTATCATTTTTATGGTGGAGAGGTACCAATTGCAGGAATGGCGGGCGATCAGCAGGCAGCTCTCTTTGGGCAATTAGCATTTGAGCCGGGAATGGTGAAGAATACTTATGGGACAGGCTCTTTCATCATTATGAATACTGGTCAGGAGTGCAATTTATCCAAAAATAATCTTTTGACGACCATTGGTTATGGGATAAATGGCAAAGTAACTTATGCTTTGGAAGGTTCGATTTTTATTGCGGGTAGTGCCATTCAGTGGCTTCGTGACGGTCTTCGTATGATTGCTAGCTCACCTGAGTCTGAGAGATATGCAAAAAAATCTACCAATGGAAATGAAGTATACCTTGTTCCAGCTTTTACAGGGCTTGGAGCGCCTTATTGGGATCCAGAAGCAAGAGGCTCCATTTTTGGCTTGACGCGTGGAACAAGTAAAGAAGACTTCATCAAGGCAACTCTGCAATCCATTGCTTATCAAGTGCGTGATATCATTGACACCATGCAAATGGACACAGGTACAGCTATCCAAGTTCTGAAGGTAGATGGTGGTGCTGCCATGAATGATTTCCTCATGCAGTTCCAAGCAGATATTCTGGGAATTGAGTTAGCGCGTGCGGCAAATTTGGAAACAACAGCTCTTGGGGCAGCTTTTCTGGCAGGTCTTGCGGTTGGTTATTGGAAAGACATGGAGGAGTTGAAAACATTAAATGCGGTCGGGGAAACATTCCAGCCAACTATGTCAGGGCTAGAGCGCCAAAAATTGTACAAAGGCTGGAAAGCAGCGGTTGCAGCCACACAATTTTTTGCAAAAGAATCTAAAAAATAGTTAAAAACCCAGCATTGTTCAGATTGATGAATGCATGTAATCATTTCGTAGCAAATGGAAAAGGGCGATTAGGGGCCAATCTTAGTCGCTCTTTTTTGGCTTTACGATTCCTTTAACAGACTAAGAGTGAATTACATGCGTTTTGTATCAGTTGGATAGAGTAAAATGGTGAATATGCCTGATCTTATTGGTTTTTTTGAAAATTATGGTATAATAGATATAATTTTGGTAGATGGAGTTGAGTTTTGAAGAAAAGCTATCGCGTCAAGAGCGAGAAAGATTTTAATGCGATTTTCAAAAGTGGGCAAAGTTTTGCCAATAGAAAATTCGTCATTTATAAATTAGAAAAGAAACAAAAACACTTTCGAGTAGGAATATCTGTCAGTAAAAAACTAGGAAATGCGGTCATGCGCAATAAGATTAAACGCCGTATTCGACACGTTTTGATAGCTCATCAAGCAGAGTTGGCAGCGCTTGATTTTGTCGTTATTGCACGCAAAGGTGTGGAAATTCTGACTTATCAAGAATTAGAGCAAAATTTGCTTCATGTACTAAAAATAGCAAAAATTTATCAGGAAGGTTTGAGTAGTGAAAAAGAAAAGTAAACTGGCGGGGCTTTTAGTTTTAGCTTCGCTCATCTTAACGGCGTGTGGGACGAGTGAGGTCACAGCGAGTTCGCCGGATTTATGGGAGAGATTTGTCTATTTCTTCGCCGTAACGATTCGTTTCCTGTCATTCAATGGGAGTACAGGAATTGGGATTATTCTTTTCACATTGATTATTCGGACAGTTCTTTTGCCTGTTTTCCAATTGCAGATCAATGCTTCTCGGAAAATGCAGGAAGCGCAGCCGTTAGTGAAAGAATTGCAGGCGAAGTATCCAGGACGCGACATGGAAAGTCGCAGTCGTTTGGCAGAAGAAACACAAAAGCTGTATAAGGAATTAGGAGTAAAGCCATCGGCATCATTTTGGCCCTTGCTCATTCAAATGCCTGTGTTGATTGCCTTGTATCATGCTTTGACGCGTGTTGAATTTCTTAAAGTAGGGCACTTTCTATGGCTGAATCTGGGCGCGACAGATCCCTATTATCTTTTGCCAGTTTTAGCAGCTGTTTTCACCTTTTTGAGTACTTGGTTGAGCAATAAAGGAATGGCAGAGCGTAATGGCTTGATGACAGGAATGATGTTTGTCATGCCGCTATTTGTCTTCTTCTTTGCCATGAGTGTAGCAAGTGGGGTTGCTTTATATTGGAGCACATCGTATGCGTATCAGGTGTTCCAAACGCTTTTACTAAGCAATCCGTATAAAATCATTGCAGAAAGAGAAGCGAAAGCGACTGCTGAGCGGGAACGTGAAGAAAAGAAAAAACGTGCTTATCGTAAAGCACAAAAAAAGAGAAAGTAAGGAGGCACTTGTATGGTATTATTTACAGGAGCGAGTGTTGAAGAAGCCATTCAAAATGGCTTGCGCGAGTTAGATATTCCACGGATGAAAGCACATATCAAGGTGATTTCTCGTGAGAAAAAAGGATTTTTAGGATTATTTGGCAAGAAATTAGCCCAAGTTGATGTGGAATCTATTAACGAAACAACTGTAGTAAAAGCTAACCAAAAAGCTGTCAAAGGTGTTCCGGAAGCAATCAATGCTCAAAATGAGCCCGTTAAAAGTGTGAGTGAAGCAACTGTTGATTTAGGACATGTTGTTGCAGCCATTAAAAAAATCGAAGGAGAAGGCAAAGAAATCTCAGATGATGTCAAAGCTGAAATTTTGAAGCACGAAAAAGAAGCCAGCACGATTCTTGAAGAAACAGGCACAATTGACTTATTGAAAGATAGTGACATCGTAAATTTTCAAAAATCGGTCGCTCAAGAAGAAAAGACAACTGACAAGATTATTTCTTTTGACCAGGCTGTAGAAAAACGCTCGGAAGTCCAACCGATAGCTGAAGAGTCGGCTGATTTTGAAGATTTGGGCATTCAAGTGGAAGAAAATTATGATGTTGAAGAAGTTGTTGCGAGTGTGACGGGCTATGTGCAAAACATCGTGGACGAAATGGATGTTGAAGCTAGCATTGCAAGTGCTCATAATCGTCGAACCATCAATATGCAGATTGATACCAATGAGCCTGGTCGCATTATTGGCTATCACGGAAAAGTGCTGAAAGCTCTTCAATTGTTGGCACAGAATTATCTTTATAATCGCTATTATAAGAGTTTTTACATTTCTATCAATGTCAATGATTATGTAGAACATCGAGCAGAAGTTCTACAAAGCTACGCTCAGAAGCTAGCTGATCGTGTGTTGGAATACCAACATAGTCAAAAAACCGACCCTATGTCTAACAATGAGCGGAAAATTATTCACCGAATTATTTCTAAAATGGACGGGCTTACCAGCTATTCAGAGGGTGACGAACCAAACCGTTATGTTGTTGTGGATATTGACAGTGAATAATAAACTAAGGACTGAGAAGAATTTCTTTTCAGTCTTTCTTTCCGTTTAGTCCACTAATTGACGTGCTTGAGATTGATAAGAAAGGAGCTTACATGTCTATTTTTCCAGCTATTGAAACTTACTTAGCATTACAAGGACATAAATATATTTCTCCTGATAAAGCGGGAGAATTGAGAGAAATGATGCTTGATTTCAAACAGAAAGGTCAGGCAGCACGCGCGGAATTTTCGGACTTGGTTAAGCAATTTCAAAGATTTTATCCAAAATTAACTCTGGAGCGTACCAGCGACTGGATGAATCAAGTTCAAATTTTGCGTCCCCATTTTTGGAACTATTTGTGTGGTTATGGCGATATCACAGAACCAATGTTTGCGCTGCGTTTATATGGGAAGCCAAGAGATTTTGGAGTATCGTTAGAAGTCAGCTTTATCGAGCGCAAGAAAGATGAAACCAGTCTGACGAAGCAAAATCGAGTTTTACAGGTGCCAATCGCAACTCCGGTTTATTACTTGGCTCAAATAAATGGTGTCAGTCAACGATTTGCTGGAATAGAAGAAAATCGACAGTATTTGAGCCAACAAGTAAAAACAGGGCAAGTTCGTAAAGTATTAGTGAAATACGATGTAGATTTAGCCCAAGCCACATCAATAAGGCAAGTTCTGGATGAGCTTCAGGCTGCTATGATAACACTCATTCCTTTTTATGAGGCAACCAGAGAATTGTAAGAGGTTTAAGCAACCTTTCTTTAGATTTACCAAAAACAATTCCGCACTGCTATTGACAAAAGGCGTAGAATCATATAGAATAGTAAAGTATGTTTAGTAACTGATCACATAGCCGGCTAAACGAATACAAGAATCTAAGAGGAGGTATTCAAAGTGAAACGTACTTATCAACCAAGTAAAATCCGTCGTGCGCGCAAACACGGTTTCCGTCATCGTATGGCAACTAAAAACGGTCGTCGTGTGCTTGCTAGCCGTCGTCGTAAAGGACGCAAAGTTTTGGCTGCATAATCCAAACGAATACAAGATGAAGAACCAACGGAAACTCGAGACCGCTGGTTTTTTTGTTGGATAACAACGAGACAAACTGCATTTACCACGAGATTTTGATATAATAGAAACTGATATAAAGAGGAATGAATGATGAACATATTTGACACACATACACACCTCAACGTGGACAATTTCGCAGGAAAAGAAGCTGAAGAAATTGCTTTCGCACGCGAGCTAGGTGTTACCAAGATGAATATTGTGGGTTTTGATACAGAAACCATTGAAAAGTCGCTAGTGCTGTCTCGTCAATATGACGAACTATACAGCACGATTGGTTGGCATCCAACTGAGGCAGGTTCTTACACGCAGGAAGTGGAGGATATGCTTGTCAGTCATTTGCATGATCCTAAGGTCATTGCTTTGGGTGAAATTGGATTGGATTATCATTGGATGACAGCACCGAAAGAGACGCAAGAGCGAGTTTTTCGACGGCAGATTCAATTGTCAAAAGATCTTGACTTGCCTTTTGTAGTGCACACTCGTGATGCCTTGGACGACACATATGAGATTATTAAAAGTGAAGGTGTAGGTCCATGTGGTGGTATTATGCACTCTTATTCAGGTTCTTTGGAAATGGCAGAGCGTTTTATCCAACTTGGTATGATGATTTCATTTTCGGGTGTGGTCACGTTTAAGAAGGCTGTAGATGTGCAGGAAGCTGCGCAAAATCTCCCTTTGGACAAAATCCTAGTTGAAACGGACGCACCTTACTTAGCTCCTGTTCCAAAACGTGGTCGTGAAAATCGGACGGCTTATACTCGCTATGTTGTAGACAAGATTGCAGAACTTCGTGGTTTGACTGTCGAAGAAGTTGCACAAGCGACCTATGAAAATGCGCTGCGAATATTTAATTTGAAAGAAGATTGATGAAAGAAAAAATTTCTCAAGTCATTGTTGTAGAAGGTCGAGATGATACAGCCAATCTCAAGCGGTATTTTGACGTAGAAACTTACGAAACGAGAGGGTCTGCGATTTGCCAAGAAGATATAAAGCGCATCAAACGCCTTCATAATCTGCATGGAGTCATCGTTTTTACAGACCCAGATGTCAATGGTGAGCGGATTCGTAGGATGATTATGACAGCGATCCCTAGTGTTCAGCATGCTTTTTTAAGGCGTGATGAGGCTGCTCCTAAGTCTAAAAATAAAGGGGAATCATTAGGTATTGAGCATGCTTCATATGAAGATTTAAAAGCTGCTCTTTCGCAGGTGACTAAACATTTTGAAAAAAAGACTGATTTTGATATCACACGTTCAGATTTGATTCGCTTAGGATTTCTGGCAGGCAATGACAGCCGCAAACGTCGTGAATTTTTAGGAGAAGAACTCCGCATTGGCTATTCAAATGGAAAACAGTTGCTTAAACGACTAGAATTGTTTGGGATTGGATTGACAGATATTGAAAATGTGATGAAAGAGTACGAAAGGAATCGACATGGCAAATAGAAGCTATATTTATTTAAAAAACGGAGATGAGACACGTGTTTTAGCGGAGGGAATTTATACGATTCCTTATTTCTGGCAACTATTTTGGGGTGAAGAAGAGCTGCAAGCAGCTATTGATTTGTGGAAAAAAGTAGAAGAGCTTGAAAAAGAAGATAAAGAGAAAGCAGAAGAATTTTATCAAGAGCAGAATATGGGAGTTACTCTTTCCATTGAAAAATTCCAGCAAAATGCCCACCACAATCGGTCTTTTTTAGAGCAACATGCTCCACAGACTTTGCAATTGTACGATGACTTTGTTCGCTACATTACTGCAAATATCAAAGGGGGCGATACGCTAGGATTTGACGTTTTAGAAATTATTTCTATGGATGAGTTGTCTATTTCTTCTGACAAACTTTTAAAAAATGTCCGTGCTATTCAGCAAAATCGACCAGAAGATTTAGATTTTTCTTTAGCGGACGAGGATTTGCTTGGGGGAGCTATGGGCTTCCCAGATGCTTATGCTTCAAACATGCTACCAGAAAACAATATTCTAAATTCGGTTGCTTACCAAGATGAGTTGAAGAAACGTAAAAGTCAAAAAAACAAGCAAATGGCTGATGAGACTGAATCTACTTCAACAGAAACTAAACGCCGTATTCATCCAGCATTTTGGATTTTGCTTGTGCTGGGAATTATGCGAATTTTATATATTTTATTTAGCTAATAGATAGAAAAGAGATTTATGAGAATTGCGGATTATAGTGTGACGCGGGCTGTGCTTGAGCGTCATGGCTTTACTTTTAAAAAATCGTTCGGTCAGAATTTCTTGACTGATACCAATATTTTACAAAAAATTGTGGACACAGCTGAGATTGATGAGAATGTTAATGTTATCGAAATCGGACCAGGCATCGGGGCACTGACTGAGTTTTTGGCGGAAAATGCAGCCGAAGTCATGGCTTTTGAAATTGATGAGCGCTTGGTGCCGATTTTGGCAGATACTCTGCGGGATTTTGACAATGTGCGCGTGGTCAATGAAGATATTCTTAAGTCAGACTTGCAAGCCCGAATCAAGGAATTTGCTAATCCAAATCTTCCTATCAAAGTGGTGGCCAACCTACCCTACTACATTACCACTCCTATCCTCATGCACCTGATTGAGAGTGGCATTCCTTTTAGTGAATTTGTCGTGATGATGCAGCGAGAAGTGGCTGATCGCATATCGGCGCAGCCCAATAGTAAATCTTATGGCAGTTTGTCAATAGCGGTGCAGTATTATATGACTGCCAAGGTCGCTTTTATCGTACCACGAACAGTCTTTGTTCCTGCTCCAAATGTGGATTCGGCTATCCTCAAGATGGTCCGCAGAGACCAGCCGGCAGTTGAGGTCAATGATGAAGCTTTCTTCTTCAAAGTCTCAAAAGCTAGCTTTACTCACCGTCGGAAAACCCTCTGGAATAATCTGACCAGTTATTTTGGGAAGTCTAATGAAGTCAAAACAAAGCTAGAGTCCGCTTTGGACAATGCTGAGTTATCTCCAAGTGTACGAGGAGAAGCGCTTGATTTGCAAGAATTTGCGCGTTTAGCAGACAGCTTATATGACGAGGGATTCAGATGAGTTGAATAATATTGTAAACAAAAAGCCTCACTAAGTTCGTCTTAGTGAGGTTCTTTATAAGGAAAGGACGGGATTTGAACCCGCGCATGAATAAAATCCATTTGCCGGATTTCGAGTCCGGTGCCGTACCAAGCTGGGCCACCTTTCCAAAATTTAGAATAAGCAATTTTTGAATGGGCTCGATAGAAGCATTCAAAATAGGCTATTTCGTTTTAGGCGAGAAAGCAAAGCGCACATAACGTGAAGTGAAGTGCGATACAGTTGACAACTATCAAACGAAATAAAAATGCGGAAAAAGGGATTTGAACCCTCACGTCCGAATGGACACATGCGCCTGAAGCATGCGCGTCTGCCGTTCCGCCATTTCCGCTTGGTATCTATTATACCATATTAGAAACGTTTTTCATCATTTTTTTGCACTAAAAAGCAAAATACTGCTTTTTTTGTTATAATAAACTTATTAAGCGTTAAAGGAGTCCATTTGAAAGGAATAATCGTGAAAGCCTTAGCAGGTTTCTATTATGTAGAGTCAGAAGGCAAGGTTTATCAGACTAGAGCTAGAGGAAATTTCCGCAAGAAAGGACAAACTCCCTATGTGGGGGATGAGGTCGAATTTTCTGCTGAGAAAGATTCTGAAGGTTATATCTTAAAAATAGCAGAGCGAAAAAACAGTCTAGTGAGGCCGCCCATCGTTAATATCGATCAAGCTGTCGTGATAATGAGTGCCAAAGAGCCAGATTTTAATCCCAATCTTTTGGACCGTTATTTAGTTCTCTTGGAGCAGAAAGCTATCCACTCGATTATCTATATCAGTAAATTAGATTTGTTGGCGAACGACAAGGAGTTAGACGTTTTCCTTGATATTTATCGCTCTATCGGCTATGATACTGCCAAGACAATAACAGAACTTTTGCCGTTTTTAACAGCTAAGACGACTGTTTTCATGGGACAAACTGGGGTTGGCAAATCTACTCTGCTCAATAAAATGGTGCCAGATTTACAGTTGGAAACCGGAAAAATTTCAGAAAGTTTGGGTCGTGGTCGCCACACAACTAGAGTGGTTAGTTTTTACAATCTCAATGGGGGAAAAATTGCAGACACACCGGGATTTTCTTCGCTGGATTATGAAGTAGACAATGCAGAGGATTTAAATCGAGCATTTCCTGAAATTGCAAAAGTCAGTCATGGCTGCAAATTTCGGACCTGCACGCATACGCATGAACCGAATTGTGCAGTAAAACCTGCCGTTGAAAAGGAACAAATTGCAGCTTTTCGTTTCGAGAATTACTTGCAATTTCTGAGCGAAATTGAAAACCGTCGTGAAACCTATAAAAAAGTAGCTAAAAAGCAACCCAAGTGAGGAGGAAGTCAAATGAAACCTTATAAAATTGCACCGTCTATTTTAAGTGCAGACTATGCTAATTTTGAATCAGAATTGAAAAAATTAGAAGCCACAGGGGCAGATTACGCTCATATTGATATTATGGACGGACATTTTGTACCCAATATCAGCTTCGGTGCGGGTGTGGTAGCGAGCATGCGACCACATAGTAAGTTGGTGTTTGATTGTCATCTCATGGTCTCCAATCCAGAACACCATATTGAAGATTTTGCTCGTGCGGGTGCAGATATTATCAGTATCCATGCTGAAGCAACGCCGCATATTCACGGAGCTTTGCAAAAGATTCGGGCAGCTGGTGTCAAGGCAAGTGTTGTTATCAATCCGGGAACGCCCGTTGAAGCGGTGAAAAATGTTTTGAATTTGGTTGATCAAGTCTTGGTTATGACTGTTAATCCAGGCTTCGGTGGGCAAGCCTTTCTGCCAGAAACAATGGATAAAGTACGCGAATTAGTCGTTTTGAGAGAAGTGAACCAACTAGACTTTGATATTGAAGTAGATGGTGGTATTGATGATGAAACCATTGGCATTGCTAAAGAAGCTGGTGCTAATGTCTTTGTAGCGGGCAGTTACGTTTTCAAAGGAGATGTCGCTCATCAGGTTCAAACATTGAAAGAAGCATTGCATGACTAAAATTGCTCTTTTTGCTGGCGGGATGATAGATAGTTTTCAAGTGGATTTTGACATTTTTATCGGAGTGGACAGAGGAAGCCTGTTTCTCATTGAACAAGGCATTTGCCCAGATTTAGCGGTCGGTGATTTTGATTCTGTTTCGGAGGAAGAGTTGGCTTTGATTTGTTCTCAATCGAAAGAGGTACTTCAAGCACAACCTGAAAAAGATGATACGGATTTAGAGTTGGCTGTCAAAGCTGTTTTTGCACGTTCTCCACAGGCGCAAGTGACGATTTTTGGTGCTTTTGGCGGGCGCTTGGATCATACTTTGGCAAATATTTTCTTGCCGAGTAATCCAGAAATTACTCCTTATATGCAGCAAATTCGACTGTGCAATGCACAAAATCAGCTCTGCTATTGTCCTCAAGGGCGGCACGAGGTAAAGCCAGTAGCTGGTCTGAACTATTTAGCTTTTATGCCTGCGGACAATAGTCGGTTGAGCATTGAAGGCGCCAAATATCCTTTAAACGAATCCAATTATTTTTTTAAAAAAGTGTATGCTTCTAACGAATTTATAGATGAGCCCGTTTTTTTAGAGTGCCAATCGGGTTATGTTATTATCATTTATAGCAAAGACAGGAGTTAGTATGGAGTTTGTAATCATCTTCTTATTGCTGGGAATTCTTATTGTGACCTTTCTTTTGTGGCAAAAGAATCAGCAACAGACAGATCAAGCGAAGAAGATTTTTGAAGATCAAGCCGATCAATTATCTGATCAGTTGGATTACCGTTTTGAGCAGGAGCGGCAGCAACGCCTTCTAGCACAGCAACAGCTGGAATTGGCTCTGGGAGATCGTTTGGGAGAGGTGCGCACGGATTTACATCGAAATTTAACAGAAATGCGGTTAGAGATAAGCGAGAATCTAACCAAAAATCGTGATAAGACAGACGAACGAATGCGCCAGATTCAAGAGTCAAATGACCGTCGTTTAGAACAAATGCGCCAAACAGTGGAAGAAAAATTAGAGAAAACGCTGCAGACGCGGTTGCAAACCTCCTTTGAAACGGTTTCTAAACAGTTAGAGTCAGTCAATCGCGGTCTAGGTGAAATGCGAAATGTAGCGCGTGATGTGGGCACTCTAAATAAAGTGCTCTCCAATACCAAAACGCGTGGAATTTTAGGTGAATTGCAACTCGGTCAGATTATTGAAGATATTATGACGCCGAGCCAGTACGAACGCGAATTTGCGACAGTTGCAGGCTCTAGTGAACGCGTAGAGTACGCAATTAAATTACCGGGGCAAGTAGAAAAAGAATACATTTATTTGCCAATTGATTCCAAGTTTCCGCTTGCTGACTACTATCACTTGGAGGATGCTTACGAATCAGGAAATAAAGAAGAGATTGATTTGTACCGCAAGTCTTTGCTAGCGAGTGTCAAACGTTTTGCCAAGGACATCAATAAGAAATACTTAGCGCCTCCTGCAACAACAAACTTTGGCGTGATGTTTTTACCAACGGAAGGGCTTTATTCAGAAGTCGTTCGCAATCCGGAATTCTTTGATAGTTTGCGTCGAGACGAGCAGATTGTGGTTGCAGGACCATCTACGTTGTCTGCCCTACTCAATTCGCTTTCGGTCGGTTTTAAAACGCTCAACATTCAAAGAAGTGCAGATGACATCAGCAAGGTTTTGGGCAATGTCAAATCAGAATTTAATAAATTTGGTGGCATTTTGCTCAAGGCGCAAAAACATTTGCAACACGCTTCTGGCAATATTGATGAATTGCTGACGCGCAGAACCAATGCTATCGAGCGAACTTTGCGCCATATTGAAATTTCGGACAAGTCGGACTTAAATGGTCTGCTAGATTTCCAAGATGAAGAGGAAGAATATGAAGATTAACCAAATGAAAAAAGACGAGCTGTTTGAGGGATTTTATCTCATCAAATCCGCTGAACTACGTCAGACAAGGGCTGGAAAAAATTATTTGGCATTTACCTTTCAAGATGATACGGGAACGATTGAAGGAAAATTATGGGATGCTCAACCTCACAATGTAGAAGAATTTACTGCTGGAAAAGTCGTGCACATGCAAGGGCGCAGAGAAGTGTATAACAACACCCCTCAAGTCAATCAAATTACCTTGCGATTGCCTAAAGTTGGCGAGCCAAACAATCCAGCTGATTTTAAGGAAAAACCACCAGTTGATGTCCAAGAACTACGTGAATATCTGTCACAAATGATCTTCAAAATTGAAAACCCAGTTTGGCAGCGTGTGGTACGGGCTTTGTATGCTAAATACGATAAAGAATTTTACTCCTATCCAGCAGCGAAAACCAATCACCACGCTTTTGAGGCAGGACTTGCTTTTCATACTGCGACTATGGTGCGGCTGGCAAATGCTATTGGTGAGATTTACCCGCAATTAAATAAGAGTTTACTTTATGCAGGAATTATGCTCCATGATTTAGCAAAGGTGCTGGAATTGACAGGCCCAGAGCAAACAGAATACACTGTTCGAGGCAATCTCATCGGACACATCGCTTTGATTGATGAAGAAATAACAAAGGTGTTGGCAGAATTAAAAATTGACGACACTAGAGAAGATGTCATTATTCTCCGTCATGTTTTGCTAAGTCATCACGGTTTGTTGGAATACGGTAGTCCAGTGCGTCCGAAAATCATGGAAGCTGAAATTATCCACATGATTGATAATTTAGATGCGGAAATGATGATGATGACTTCGGCTCTAGCCTTGGTTGGCGAGGGTGAGATGACCAATCGAATCTTTGCTATGGACAACCGCTCTTTCTATAAGCCTAATTTTGATAAGTAAAAAACGAAAAACGAATGTTATTGCAAAAATAATGTTCGTTTTTTGGACTGATTATGATATAATGAAGAAAATAAAATAAATTGGTGAAAAAATGAAATTAAGAAGAAGTGAACGCATGGTAGTTATTTCTAACTACCTAATCAATCATCCGTACGAATTAACAAGTCTCAATACATTTGCTGAGAAGTATGAGTCCGCAAAATCTTCCATTTCCGAAGATATTGTCATTATCAAACGTGCTTTTGAAGAAATGGAAATCGGGCATATCGAAACCATTACAGGAGCAGGAGGAGGCGTTATTTTTACTCCTTCTATCTCGGATAAAGAAGCTAGAGCAATGGTGGAAGACCTCCGCACGAAATTGTCTGAAAGCAATCGAATTTTACCCGGTGGCTACATTTACTTATCGGATTTGCTGAGTACGCCTTCTATTTTAAACAACATTGGACGCATTATTGCCAAGACGTTTCGAAATCAAAAAATTGATGCCGTAATGACTGTTGCCACAAAAGGAGTGCCGTTGGCAAATGCAGTGGCAAATGTGTTAAATGTTCCATTTGTCATTGTGCGCCGCGACTTGAAAATCACAGAGGGTTCAACGGTTAGTGTCAATTATGTGTCAGGTTCAAGTGGTGACCGTATTGAAAAGATGTTCTTGTCGAAACGCAGCCTGAAAGCTGGAAGCCGTGTGTTAATCGTAGATGATTTCTTAAAAGGCGGCGGGACAGTCAACGGCATGATTAGCCTTTTACGAGAATTTGATTCGGAATTGGCTGGTGTAGCAGTCTTTGCGGAAAATGCACAAACAGAACGCGAACATTTGGATTACAAATCATTGTTGAAAGTGACAGCTATTGATGTGAAGTCCAACAAAATCAGCGTAGAAGTTGGCAATATTTTTGACAAATAGATGAGGTGAAAATTTAAAAAATATATTGGATAAATTGGATCAAAGCTCCTTGGGGCTGAGAGTTTCGATTGTTACAGTTTTGGCACTCATTCTTGCTGCGGGATTATTTTTCGTTAAAAAGCAAGATGACGCGGCGCGTGCAGCTAGCGAAGCAGCTGCTACAGAAAGTCAAAATGCTGTGACGCCTCAAACAGATGCAGGGCAAACTTATCCTCAAACCTATCAAGCGCCAGCAACTTCAGCTACTACAGGACAGGCTGAGACCAATTCAGCTCAAACTCCAACGCCTAACGGAGCAGGTGTCTCAGCCACAAATACTACGGGACAATAGATGGGAACTCAGCAAGAAAACTATAAAAATATATTGACAAAGAAAGTGTCTTCGTGTTATACTAATAGACGGTACTTTTTACTTTTGGTCTCTCAAAAGTGTACAGAGACGTGCTGACAAATGTTGCAAAAGTACACACAGATGATAGCTGTCACCAAGTGTATCATCACCAAAAATAAAAAAACACAGGAGAATGTAGATGCCTACAATTAACCAATTGGTTCGCAAACCGCGTAAATCAAAAGTAGAAAAATCTAAATCACCAGCTTTAAACGTTGGTTATAATAGTCTTAAACGTGTACCTACTCGTGAAAACTCACCACAAAAACGTGGTGTTGCAACTCGTGTTGGTACTATGACACCTAAAAAACCTAACTCAGCTCTTCGTAAATTTGCTCGTGTACGCTTGAGCAACTTGATTGAAGTGACTGCTTATATCCCAGGTATCGGACATAACTTGCAAGAACACAGTGTTGTGCTTCTTCGTGGTGGACGTGTAAAAGACCTTCCAGGGGTACGTTACCATATCGTTCGTGGTGCACTTGATACTGCAGGTGTAACTGATCGTAAACAAGGCCGTTCTAAATACGGTACGAAAAAACCAAAAGCATAAGGAAAGGGGATAAAGATCAATGAGTCGTAAAAACCGTGCGCCTAAGCGCGAAGTATTGCCAGATCCGCTCTACAATTCAAAATTAGTGACACGTCTTATCAACCGCGTTATGCTTGATGGGAAACGTGGGACAGCAGCTTCAATCGTATATGGTGCTTTTGAACAAATCAAAGAAGCTACTGGAAATGATGCACTTGAAGTATTTGAAACAGCTATGGAAAATATCATGCCTGTACTTGAAGTACGTGCTCGCCGTGTTGGTGGTTCTAACTACCAAGTCCCAGTTGAAGTTCGTCCAGAACGTCGTACAACTCTTGGACTTCGTTGGTTGGTAACTATTTCACGTTCACGTGGAGAACACACTATGCAAGATCGCCTTGCAAAAGAAATCATAGATGCAGCTAACAATACTGGTGCAGCTGTTAAAAAACGTGAAGATACTCACCGTATGGCTGAAGCTAACCGTGCTTTTGCTCACTTCCGCTGGTAAGATTGCTTCTCTTTTTAGAGAATTGCAAAAGCTCTTTCAAAGGCTTAGTACTCTTACTAATTAGCATGAGTAATCAACAAGCGGGTAGGATTTGCCTACTCGCTTTTCTTAAAATATGTTATAATAAACTGTAAATAAAATAATAGGAGAAACAACCAAATGGCTCGCGAATTTTCACTTGAAAAAACTCGTAACATCGGTATCATGGCTCACGTCGATGCTGGTAAAACAACAACGACTGAACGTATTCTTTACTATACCGGTAAAATCCATAAAATTGGTGAAACACACGAAGGTGCTTCACAAATGGACTGGATGGAACAAGAACAAGAACGTGGTATTACTATTACATCTGCTGCAACAACAGCACAATGGAAAGATTACCGTGTCAACATTATTGACACACCAGGACACGTGGACTTCACAATTGAAGTACAACGTTCCCTTCGTGTATTGGACGGTGCAGTAACTGTCCTTGACTCACAATCAGGTGTTGAACCTCAAACAGAAACAGTTTGGCGTCAAGCAACTGAATATGGTGTTCCGCGTATCGTATTTGCTAACAAAATGGATAAAATCGGTGCAGACTTCCTTTACTCAGTAAGCACTCTTCACGATCGTCTTCAAGCAAATGCTCACCCAATTCAATTGCCGATTGGTGCAGAAGATGACTTCCGTGGTATCATTGACTTGGTTCGCATGAAAGCCGAAATCTATACAAATGACCTTGGAACAGATATTCTTGAAGAAGATATTCCAGCGGATTATCTTGAACAAGCCCAAGAATGGCGTGAAAAATTAGTAGAAGCAGTTGCTGAAACTGATGAAGACTTGATGATGAAATACCTTGAAGGTGAAGAAATTACTGAAGCAGAACTAAAAGCTGCCATCCGTAAAGCAACTATCAATGTTGAATTCTTCCCAGTTCTTGCTGGTTCTGCCTTCAAGAACAAAGGTGTTCAAATGATGCTTGATGCAGTTATTGACTACCTTCCAAGCCCACTTGACATTCCAGCTATCAAGGGTGTAAACCCAGATACTGAAGAAGAAGAAACTCGTCCTGCATCTGATGACGAACCATTTGCAGCACTTGCTTTCAAGATTATGACAGACCCATTTGTTGGTCGTTTGACTTTCTTCCGTGTGTACTCAGGTGTCTTGAACTCAGGTTCATACGTTTTGAATACTTCTAAAGGAAAACGTGAACGTATTGGACGTATCCTGCAAATGCACGCTAACCATCGGAATGAAATCGAAACAGTTTACTCTGGTGACATTGCTGCAGCTGTTGGTTTGAAAGATACTACAACTGGTGACTCATTGACAGATGAAAAGGCAAAAATTATCCTTGAATCTATCGAAGTTCCAGAACCAGTTATCCAATTGATGGTTGAACCTAAGTCAAAAGCTGACCAAGATAAGATGGGTATTGCCCTTCAAAAATTGGCTGAAGAAGACCCAACATTCCGCGTTGAAACTAACGTTGAAACTGGTGAAACAGTTATCTCTGGTATGGGTGAGCTTCACTTGGATGTCCTTGTAGACCGTATGCGTCGTGAGTTCAAAGTGGAAGCAAACGTAGGTGCTCCTCAAGTATCTTACCGTGAAACATTCCGTGCACAAACATCAGCACGTGGATTCTTCAAACGCCAATCAGGTGGTAAAGGTCAATTCGGTGATGTTTGGATTGAATTTACTCCAAATGAAGAAGGAAAAGGATTCGAGTTTGAAAATGCTATCGTTGGTGGTGTCGTTCCACGTGAATTCATCCCAGCTGTAGAAAAAGGTTTGATTGAGTCAATGGCAAATGGTGTTCTTGCTGGTTACCCAATCGTTGACGTGAAGGCAAAACTGTATGATGGTTCATACCACGATGTCGACTCATCTGAAACAGCCTTTAAAGTTGCTGCCTCTCTTGCTCTTAAAGAAGCTGCTAAGACTGCGCAACCAACCATTCTTGAACCAATGATGCTTGTTACAATTACTGTACCAGAAGAAAACCTCGGTGATGTTATGGGACACGTAACAGCTCGTCGTGGACGTGTTGATGGTATGGAAGCTCATGGTAACAGCCAAATCGTTCGTGCTTATGTTCCACTTGCTGAAATGTTCGGTTATGCAACAGTTCTTCGTTCAGCATCACAAGGACGCGGTACTTTCATGATGGTATTTGACCACTACGAAGATGTACCGAAGTCAGTACAAGAAGAAATCATTAAGAAAAACAAAGGTGAAGCTTAATCAAGTCAAGCCCATGCGTCCGCAGTTGCGGGCGTTTTTTATATAGTCAGAATTATAAGATGCAGTGGTTTGGAGAAGCTCTATTCACTTTAGTCAATGTAGAGTTTCCCATGCACAATTAATTAGGCACTTTAGTGCCAATTAATCACTGTTGAGTGGACTCTAATACGTTGATAAATCAACTTTTACAGCTCTACTCAACCGTACAGAGGTGGGACGATGAAATCAAGTTTTTACGAAACTACTGATTTCTGTCCCACTCTCTTTTTGCATATCTCCCACTTAGCTTCCGAAAATGAAAGAGAAATGAAAATCTTTGAAAGGAATGATATTCCTTGTTAATAATGCTGAAATCAGTTGCAATTTTAAGGGATAAAGTATATAATAGATATGTTGAAAGGTGATTTGTAGCAACTCAAGTTACTCTTTTCACATAAAAATTTTTTGATTTTCATAAGGAGGAAATCACGAATGGTAGTTAAAGTTGGTATTAACGGTTTCGGTCGTATCGGACGTCTTGCTTTCCGTCGTATCCAAAACGTAGAAGGTGTTGAAGTTACACGCATCAACGACCTTACAGATCCAGTTATGCTTGCACACTTGTTGAAATACGATACAACTCAAGGTCGTTTCGACGGTACTGTGGAAGTTAAAGAAGGTGGATTCGAAGTTAACGGTAAATTCGTTAAAGTTTCTGCTGAACGCGATCCAGAACAAATCGACTGGGCTAACGACGGTGTAGAAATCGTTCTTGAAGCAACTGGTTTCTTTGCTACTAAAGCAGCTGCTGAAAAACACTTGCATGCTGGTGGTGCTAAGAAAGTTGTTATCACTGCTCCTGGTGGATCAGATGTTAAAACAGTCGTATTTAACACTAACCACGATATTCTTGATGGTACTGAAACAGTTATCTCAGGTGCTTCATGTACTACAAACTGCTTGGCTCCAATGGCTAAAGCATTGCAAGATAACTTCGGTGTTAAACAAGGTTTGATGACTACTATCCACGCTTACACTGGTGACCAAATGATCCTTGACGGACCACACCGTGGTGGTGACCTTCGTCGTGCACGTGCTGGTGCTGCAAACATCGTTCCTAACTCAACTGGTGCTGCTAAAGCTATCGGTCTTGTTATCCCAGAATTGAACGGTAAACTTGATGGTTCAGCCCAACGTGTTCCAACTCCAACTGGATCAGTTACTGAATTGGTTGCTGTTCTTGAAAAGAATGTAACTGTTGATGAAGTAAATGCAGCTATGAAAGCAGCAGCTAACGAATCATACGGTTACACAGAAGATCCAATCGTATCTTCAGATATCGTAGGTATGTCATTTGGTTCATTGTTTGATGCAACTCAAACTAAAGTTCTTGATGTTGACGGAAAACAATTGGTGAAAGTTGTATCTTGGTACGATAACGAAATGTCATACACTGCACAACTTGTACGTACTCTTGAATACTTTGCAAAAATTGCTAAATAATTCATCAGTATAGAAAAGGGAGGCTTGCCTCTCTTTTTTGTTGCCATTCTCTCTTGGTTCAGACTTGTGGAAGTTGGGAGCTGAATATGTATAAAAATTAAATTAGAATGTTGATAAAACTCCAGAGTTTCCACTCGTTTGGTCGTTATGACCAAGCTACAATAAAAACAACTTGACTTTACCCAAATCAAGTTGTTTTTTTACTATGTAAGGATTGTATTGCTAGATTTCTTCATCTGGTGTTAAAATCATTGGGATGATAATGGGCTCACGCTCTGTGTTTTCATATAAAAATGGTCTAAGAGCATTTACGATAGCACCATTGACTGACTGGATGCTAGCATCTTTATTTTTTAATGCAATACGAATCGCATTGAAAAGAATACGTTGGCTATGACGGATCAGTTCACCTGATTCACGCATATAGATAAAACCGCGACTAAGAATATCAGGACCAGCCAAAATCATTTTTGATTTAAAGTCAACGGTAGCTACTGCAAGGACAACGCCATCTTCGGAAAGGTCACGTCTGTCGCGAAGGACTGCAGCACCGATTTCTCCGATACGATTACCATCAACATAAATATCTTGGGCATTGAAACTTCCTGCAATACGAGCTGAATTGGCAGTTAAAGCAAGGACGTCTCCATTGCTCATGATAAAGATATTCTTTTTAGGGATACCTGTATCCATTGCAAGCCCGGCATGGACTTTTTGCATGCGGTATTCACCATGGACTGGCATGAAATACTTCGGTTTTATCAAGCGAAGCATGAGTTTTTGTTCTTGTTGCCCTCCGTGCCCAGAGGTATGGATATTATTGATTTTTCCATGGATAACATCAACGCCAGCTTCTGAAATGGTGTTGATGAGCTTATTGACACTGGTGGTATTTCCAGGGATAGGACTAGAAGAGAAAATCACTGTATCACCTGGTTGAAGCTGCACTTGACGATGTGTTCCATTCGCAATGCGTGAAAGAGCTGCCATTGGCTCTCCTTGACTTCCTGTACACATGATTAGAATTTCATTTGCAGGATAATCTTTAATTTCATTTGGTTCAATGAACGTCCCTTTTGGGGTTTTGATATAACCTAGTTCAATTCCGTTGACAATGGCTTTTTCCATTGAGCGTCCAAAAACAGCAATTTTTCGGCCAGTTTTAACCGCAGCATCCGCAGCTTGTTGAAGACGGAAGATATTTGAGGCAAAGGAGGCAAAAATAATCCGCCCGTGAATGCCTTCAATGATTTTCATGATAGATTGACCAACGACTTTTTCGGAATTTGTGAAAGTTGGAATTTCTGCATTGGTGGAATCAGAAAGAAGTGCTAGAACGCCATCTTCCCCAAGAGCTGCCATTCGATGTAAATCTGCTGGCTCGCCAACGGGGGTAAAGTCAAACTTGAAGTCACCCGTACAAACAATTTTCCCTTGAGGTGTGTGGATGACAATTCCCAAAGGCTCTGGGATAGAGTGAGTTGTGCGGAAGAAGGTTGCTTTTAAATTTTTAAATTGAAGTTCGGTATTTTGATTGATTTCGTAGAGTTTAGCGTCACGTAAAAGTCCGTGCTCTTCCAATTTACCACGAATCAGTGCAAGGGCAAGTGGTCCAGCATAAATGGGAACATTTGCTTGCTTGAGAAGGAAGGGAATCCCTCCGATGTGGTCTTCGTGACCGTGAGTAATCAACACTCCTTTGATACGGTCAATATTTTCTACGATATAAGAATAATCAGGAATGACATAATCAATCCCTAAGAGGTCGTCTTCAGGAAATTTAATCCCTGCATCAACGATGATAATCTCATCCTGGTATTCAATCCCGTAGGTATTTTTTCCGATTTCTCCTAAACCACCAATGGCAAATACACCGACTTCTTCGGGTTTTAAAGTATATGACATGGTTTAGAGCTCCGTAATTGTAAAGTTGCCTGATTCTTTTTCGTATTCTAAATGTTTGTCAGACAAAAGTGTAATTAATTCAACATTATAAGGTGTTTTTTCTTCGACGAGTTTCCGGGCTTTGATGCGTCCTTCTAGTTCGTCTTTGGCGTCAATATCCAAGTAGAGAGAATGCGTGTTTTCCCGACGTGGATTGCGTTCTTTTGTTTCTTGATAAAAAACTTTGTAAATCATTTCAATTCCTTTCTCATTCATGATCAATCTACCAGAAAATAGCCACCTTATTTTCAAGGGCGGTCTCCATCTATTTGATTTTCTGGGTAATAAATTGATTTTGATACGTTACAATTATAATCATTATATCATAAAAAGGTTATTTAGTAAAAGAAAGAAGTGAGAAAAACTAGGAAAACGATTTTCAAAAGGTCTTGTTTTTTTGGAAATCATATTGAGGAAATCCGTATTTTTTTGTAGTATAATAGAAAGTAGATTATCACAAAGGAAAGATAAGAATGAAAGTTTTAGCTTTTGACACATCCAGCAAAGCCCTAGCAATTGCGATTTTAGAAGATGATAAGTTGCTTGCTGAGATGACGATAAATATTAAGAAAAATCATAGCGTTACATTGATGCCGGCTATTGATTTTTTAATGGAAAGTTTGGATTTGAAACCAAGTGACTTAGGTCGCGTTGTAGTTGCAGAAGGTCCTGGTAGTTATACAGGTTTGCGAATTGCTGTGGCAACGGCCAAAACGTTAGCACATACGCTTAAAATAGATTTGGTGGGAGTTTCTAGCTTGCGGATTATGGTGGCAGAGGACATTGACGGCTTGGTCATTCCTCTCATGGATGCTAGACGCAACAATGTCTATGCTGGTTTTTATGAAAATGGCAGAGCAACTCAGCCGGAAGCTCATTTATCTTTTGAAGAAGTGTTAGAAAAAGCCAAGTCTGCTTCTCAGGTAACTTTTGTAGGAGAAGTGGAAAATTTTGCGGAGCAGATTCAATCCGCTTTGCCATCAGCTCTTATCAAAGCAACCTTGCCAAGCGCTGTGCTCCTTGCTAAAATCGGCCTACAATTACCAGCCCGTTCTGTTCATGATTTCGTACCGAATTACCTCAAGCGAGTGGAAGCAGAAGAGAATTGGCTCAAAAATCATCAAGAAACGAACGATTCTTACATCAAGCGCTTATGATTGAGATTAAAAAAGATGAAAAAAAGCAGGTTGCTGATTTGGCGGAGCAGATTTATCAAGTATTAAAAGATGTTTATGCAGCCAGTCCTTGGAATATAGAGCAGATTGAGAAAGATTTACAAAATCCTTTGTCAGTTTATGTTTTGGCCTTGGAAGCTCAAAATTTAATCGGCTTTCTGGCTTTTCAAGAGTCGGATTTTGAAGCGGAAGTTTTACAAATTGCGGTTAAGAAAGCCTATCAAGGACAAAAAATTGCGACCGCTTTGTTTGAACATCTGCCAATTGACAAAGAGATTTTTCTCGAAGTGAGAGAATCCAACAAAGCAGCTCTGCTATTTTACCAAAAAGAGAAATTTATAGAAATCGCTCGGCGTAAGAATTACTATCATGAGCCAGTGGAAAATGCGATTGTAATGAAAAGGGAAAACAATGAATGACAGATATATTTTAGCTTTTGAGACCTCCTGCGATGAGACTAGCGTAGCGGTTTTAAAGAATGACGCTGAACTCTTATCCAATGTTATTGCCAGCCAGATTGAGAGCCATAAACGTTTTGGTGGCGTGGTACCGGAAGTGGCTAGCCGTCATCATGTGGAAGTTATCACAGCTTGCATTGAGGAGGCTCTTGCGGAGGCTGGTATTACAGAAAAAGAAGTGACTGCAGTAGCAGTCACTTATGGACCGGGGCTAGTTGGTGCTCTTTTGGTCGGATTGGCAGCTGCCAAGTCTTTTGCGTGGGCACATCATTTACCGCTTATTCCTGTCAATCATATGGCAGGTCATCTGATGGCGGCTCAGAGTGTTGAGAAATTAGAATACCCTCTTTTAGCATTATTAGTCAGTGGAGGGCATACGGAATTGGTTTATGTTAGCGAAGCTGGTGATTATCAGATTGTCGGAGAAACACGCGATGATGCAGTTGGAGAAGCTTATGATAAAGTTGGTCGTGTGATGGGATTGACTTATCCAGCTGGGCGTGAGATAGATGAATTGGCCCATAAAGGACAAGATATTTATGATTTTCCGAGAGCGATGATTAAAGAGGATAATTTAGAATTTTCTTTCTCTGGGTTGAAGTCTGCCTTTATCAACCTCTGTCACAATGCGGAGCAAAGGGGTGAAAGTTTGTCGAAAGAAAATTTGGCTGCTAGTTTTCAAGCTGCTGTTTTAGATATTCTCATGGCAAAAACAAAAAAAGCTTTGGAGAAATATCCTGTTAAGACCTTAGTCGTTGCGGGCGGTGTTGCTGCTAATCAAGGTTTACGTGAACGTTTAGCAGCTGAAATGACAGATATCAAGGTAATCATACCGCCTTTGCGTCTCTGTGGGGACAATGCAGGAATGATTGCTTATGCGAGCGTCAGTGAGTGGAATAAAGGGAAGCTTGCAACATTTAGCTTGAATGCTAAGCCAAGTCTGGCATTTGACACAATGGAAGAATAAATATGATTGGAAAAAGTTTTAAGGATGGGGCTAAGGCAGCGATGCCAACGGCTCTTGGGTATATTAGTATTGGACTAGCTTGTGGAATTATTGGTGCCTCTTATGTCAGTCCTCTTGAAATGGCACTCATGAGCAGTTTAGTCTATGCAGGAAGTGCTCAGTTTGCTATGCTAGCACTTCTTGCGATTTACGCACCGGTAACAGCTATTGCTCTGACAGTTTTTTTAATCAATTTGCGGTTGTTTTTGCTGAGCCTTCATACATCAACCTTTTTTTGGCATGCCAGTCTATTGCAAAATATCGGTATCGGAATACTCTTGACAGATGAAACATACGGCGTTTTACTAAGTGAGCGTGTCCATACAAAGGATATTTCGCTTCAGTGGATGTATGGCAATAATATTACGAGCTATCTTGCTTGGATTGTTGGCTCTGTGGTCGGAACGACATTAGGAAGTCTTTTGCCCAATCCAGAAGTGTTTGGACTGGACTTTGCGCTGGTAGGCATGTTTATTGGGATTTTTTCTTCCCAATTTTTAGTGATGTTACATAAAACAAAATTTCAAAAACTAGTAGTGATTTTGTCTGTGGTAGCTTTATCGTTCTATGTTTTAAGCATGCTTGTTTCTTCGTCTTTAGCTGTTTTTATGTCGACCTTATTAGGTTGTGCTGCGGGGGTAATGCTAGATGATAAATAATTATATATTTGTCGCCATTCTTCTCTCAGCCTTGGTGACGTGGCTAGTGCGGGTGACTCCTTTTATCTTGGTAAAATATCGTGGCTTACCTAAAGTTGTAGAACGATTTTTACAGTATTTACCAGTCTCTATTATTTTTGCATTGATTTTATCCAGCCTTACAAATGGGAAGATAGGGCAGTTGCCAACCTTTAAATGGCTAGATTTAATAGCTGTCTTTCCAACAATTTATATTGCTTTTCGCTATCGTAACTTAGTAGTGACCGTGATTTTTGGTGTGATATTGGTAGCTATTCTGCGATTTATCTTTTAACTTTATAGAAATAACTCTGTCTTAGGAAATCACTAAAGCGGAGTTTTAGTTAAAAATGACCGTTTAAGACCTAAAACAGACCATTCAGAATTTTAATGAGTTTTTTATTTAGATTGGGTACAATGAGAGTTTGTTGTAAAGTAGATTTGCGGTTACTATTTTCATTTCCAAAGGTTTTTTTCCGAGTCTGCCAAAAGCAGTATTGAGACTTACTTCGCAAACTCTATCTATAACCTCAAGTCAGTGCTTTGAGCAATTATCTACTTCGTTAAGAATTTTGGATATCAAAAAGTAAGGCAGGGATGAGATTTTCCCTGCCTTTTACAAGCTATTGTTTTCCCAACAAAGGTAGTGATTGGAAAAGCACTTTTGATTTTAATCAATTAGAGTTCCTTGGAACAATTGATTAGGAATAGGTGCCACCCATCACAGCTGTCTGTTAGTTTTCTTTTTTGTCTAATTTCTTGCCTAACTCAATAATGTATTGCTTCATATCGTCTTTGACTTGAGGATGTTTGAGGGCATAGTCAATAGATGTTTTCATAAAGCCAAATTTGTCGCCGACATCATAACGGTCACCTGTGAACTCACGAGCGAATACTCTTTGTGTTTTGTTGAGAGTATCAATAGCATCTGTCAGCTGGATTTCATTTCCGGCACCTGGCTTTTGTGTTTCCAAGATGGAGAAGATTTCAGGTGTTAGTAGGTAGCGTCCGATAATGGCGAGATCACTTGGTGCGTCTTCTGGTTTTGGCTTTTCAACAAAAGTTTCAACGCTGTAGAGCCCATTTACTCCTTCACCTTGTGGATCAATAACACCGTAAGAAGAAACTTCGTCGTGTGGCACTTTCATAACAGCAATAGTTGAAGCGTGTGTTTCTTCGTAATCGTTCATCAATTGCTTGGTAAGTGGTACTGCTTTGTCATTTGTAATGTCCATTAGGTCATCACCTAGCATGACAACGAAAGATTCATTCCCAACGAAAGCTTTGGCTTGTAAAACAGCATCTCCAAGCCCACGTGGATGGCTTTGACGAATGAAATGAAGACCGATACCAGTCGTTTCATCTACGAGTTTTAAAAGATCAGATTTACCTTTTTCTTTGAGGTTGTACTCCAATTCAAAATTTGAATCAAAGTGGTCTTCAATGGAGCGTTTGGATTTACCTGTTACAACCAGAATGTCTTTGATACCGGATTTTAACGCTTCTTCAACAATAAATTGAATAGTTGGTTTGTCAACAATAGGCAGCATTTCTTTGGCGAGCGCTTTGGTTGCTGGCAAGAAACGAGTTCCGAGTCCAGCAGCAGGGATAACAGCTTTTCTTACTTGAGTCATATGCCCCTCCTTTTTTGTAGTAGCTAATTACGACCATTCGTTTTCAGCTTTGAATTCATTATTCATTATATCATAAATGGCGTCTTTTATGTTAAGGCTTTCATAAATCACATGATAGATCGCTTGAGTAATTGGCATATAGACACCCAGTTCTTGTGCGAGTTCGTAAGCAGCTTTGGTGGTGGAAATGCCTTCAATAACCATGCCCATGTTGGCTTCGATATCTTCTAACTTTTCACCGCGACCAAGAGCGTCACCAGCGCGCCAATTGCGTGAGTGAACGGAGGTTCCTGTGACAATTAAATCTCCCACTCCGGATAAACCGCTATATGTTAAAGGACTGGCACCGAGTTTGACACCGAGACGGGTGATTTCTGCTAAGCCACGCGTGATAATAGCGGCTTTTGCATTGTCACCATAGCCAAGACCGTGAAGAGCCCCTGCTCCGACCGCAATGATGTTTTTGAGTGCACCCGCTGTTTCCACACCGATGACATCTGTATTGGTGTAGAGACGGAAGTAGTGATTGCTGAAAAGGTTTTGGACGTATTTAGCTGTTTCTAAGTCTTTTGAAGCTGCTGTGATGAGAGTAATGTCGCGAACGATAGTCTCCTCAGCGTGGCTGGGACCAGAGACAACGACGATTTCGCTACGGAATTGTTCAGGCAATTCTTCCTCTAAAATCATGGAAAGTCGTTTGTGAGTGTCGGGCTCCAGACCTTTTGAAGCATGCATCACTTTAACTGGATGATTCAGCACCTCGGCTACTTGTTTGGCTACAAGACGTGTGACCTTGGTTGGAACGACGAAAAGGATAGCATCCACGCCATCAAGGGTTTCTTTTAAGTCGTAATACGCTGTGATCTTTTCATCAAGAACAATATCTTTAAAATACCGTTTGTTAGTGTGGTGCTCGTTGATTTCAGTAATTTGTTCGGCAATATTGCCCCAAATACGAACTTCATGTCCGTTGTCATTTAATACTTGTGCCAAGGCAGTCCCCCATGAACCAGGGCCTAAAACAGCAACTGTTTGTTTTTCCATGTTCTTCTCCTTATAGAGTTTTCTAATTTCATTTTACCATAGAAAGCGATAAATTTCTTGTTTAGTAGTAGCTTGTTTTTATAAGTTATTATTTTATAAGAATAAAGGCTGATTAAAGTGCATAAAAAGAGTGTAATGAGGCAGGAGTTGTGGCTAGTATAAAAACTATTTATCACGACCTTTAAAAAAAATCAATTGGACGGCAGGTAGAGGAAGTGGTAAGATTGTGTATATCAATGAGGAGGGAATCGTATGAGCAGACCGATTGTTGGAGTGACCGCTAATCTTTGTCCTGTCGATAAGGAAGGTAAAAATATCCATTCGTCCGTTTCTAGTAAATTTGCTGAGAGTATCAGAATTGCTGGTGGATTGCCTATGATTATCCCTGTTGGTGACAAAAGTTTGGTGAGGGATTATATTGAAAGTATTGATAAATTGATTTTGTCTGGCGGACAACATGTGCACCCCACTTTTTACGGAGAAAAGCAGACGATTGAGAGTGATGATTACAATATGGTGCGAGACGAATTTGAGCTGGCTCTGTTAGCAGAAACTATTCGACAAGAAAAACCAATTATGGCAATTTGCCGAGGCTTGCAGTTGGTCAATGTTGCTTTTGATGGAACGCTCAATCAGCATATTGACAACCATTGGCAGGGCTTACCTTTTAGAACTTCTCATTCTATTCAAACTGAGAAAGGCAGCATTGTTGAAGAATTGTTCGGTCGTGCTAGTCAGATTAACTCTGTCCACCGACAAAGTATTAAAGATTTGGCACCGAATTTTCGCGCAACAGCTTTTGATCCTAGGGATGAAACCATTGAAGCGATTGAGTCGCTAGATGATAGTCGGATCATTGGGCTTCAATGGCACCCAGAGTTTTTAGTCAATGAAGAAAAAGGGAATCTAGAACTTTTTTAGTATCTTTTGCAGAAATTGTAAATTTGAAATACGGCTTAAGCTTCATTTAAGAAAATCGTTTTATAATAATATTATCAAATGAAGACCTCCTAACTTTATTTGATGAAATCCTAAAACTTTTTCATAATAATCTCCCTATAAGGATCACCAAAGAGGTGGTCTTTTTTCTACCATTTGTCAAGCAATTCAATGTTTTTCAGTCAAAGAATTGATGATT
>OAVR01000071.1_pt1 | contig 62349 bp, 55 predicted proteins | sample 1476451 | NCBI WGS metagenome assembly OAVR01 (sample SAMEA2580105, study PRJEB22360) | human gut metagenome | biome: human gut; feature: human-associated habitat; material: faeces | place: Denmark | collected 2008/2010 | reverse complement strand
GAGCAGAGGACTGAAAATCCTCGTGTCGCTGGTTCGATTCCTGCTCGAGCCACCAAAAGCTTAGTGAATAATTCACTAAGCTTTTTTTATTTATAAATTTCAAATTATTATTTAGAATAAGGGATTATAAATAATAAATTATAATATTATATTGAGGTTTGAAGAAGTCATAAATACCTGTGAAACAGGTAGCTTACACTAAGACTATAGTCTAAAAATAAATATATTTTTTTTCATTAAAAAAATATATATTTTAATGAAAAATTAATTCCTAAATATAGAAATTTTTTATTAGTATTATAATTATTTATCTGCTACATACATAGAAGGTGATTTTATTTATGCTAGATAAAAAATATTTTTATATGAGATTATTAAAATGTAAAATAAGTATATAATTTATATTTTGAATTTACATTGAAAATTAAAAGAGGATCTTAATAAGATCCTTTTTTAATTTTATTTTTTTTTAAATTATTTCTTTTAATTTATCTATAACTTTTTCTATGTGTCCTTTAACTCTTACTTTTCTAAATTCTTCTATTAATATTCCTTCTTTATTTATTAAGAAAGTGCTTCTTTCTACACCCATATATTTTTTGCCATACATATTTTTTTCTTTTATTACATCATATAATTTACAAACTGTTTCATCTGGATCACTAAGTAATACAAATGGAAGTGATAATTTAGTAATAAATTTATCATGAGATGCTAAAGAATCTCTAGAAACACCTAAAATAATTGCATTTAAATCATGAAAGTTTTGTATGTTATCTCTAAAATCACAAGCTTCTGTAGTACAACCAGCAGTGTTATCCTTAGGATAAAAATATAAAACTATATTTTTTCCTTTGTAATCACTTAGTGAATGTTCTTTTCCATCAGAGCCCATAAGTTTAAAATCTGGGGCTAATTTATTTATTTCAATTGACATAAGAATCCCTCCTTTAAATTATATATATTATATAATAATTACTATTCATTATCAACAAAGTACAAGAGAGATATTCATATGTATTAAATTTAAATATAAAAATTAAAATTTTAGGGTAGGAATTTATTATCTTCTAGTAATTAATGTAAACTTTATGGAGAAGAGTTATAAGTTTTTATTAGTTTATATAAATTTTAGAGGATAAACTAAAGTTTTTAATAATTAAATTTAAAGTGTTAATTGTAGGTTTTGGTAATTAACTTTAAAGGGAGAATTATAATTTTTTTAGAAATTAGAAATTAGAAATTAGAAATTAGAAATTAGAAATTAGAAATTAGAAATTAACTTGAATTTTAAGTGTTAGAAATTTTAAAATTAGTGTTTAAAATCTTAAAATTTAAGAATATAAAAAATATGTAGTATTAATTAGTTAAACTTGAATAGGATTTTTAAGAAAGAAAATTTATAAGAAAGTAATTTTTAATTATATCTTATTAAAATATAAACTTATTTTATAGATTAGGAAAATACTCAGAATTTCTTTTTAATTCATTAAATGTATGTTAATATATGAAGTATAGGAAAATAAAACTTTAATTAAAAAGGAGATAATATATATGGAAAAGAAAGTTCTAGCAACAGTTGGAAATACAGAAATAACTTCAGACTATATAGATGAGATAATAGCAAGATACCCAGCTCAACAACAAGCTATGCTTGCTAGTGATGAAGGTAAAAGACAAGTTTTAGAGCAAGCTATTGCTTTTGAATTAATGTCTGAATTTGCAAAAGAAACTGGATTAGATAAGACTGAAGAGTTTAAAGATCAATTAAATAAATTTGCTAAAGAATTATTAGCTCAAATGGTAATGAAAAAGACTTTATCATCAGTTACTGTAACAGATGATGAAGCAAAAGCTTTTTATGAAGAGCATAAAGAAAACTTCGTTGAATTAGAAACTGTAACAGCTAAGCACATCTTAGTTGCATCAGAAGAAGAAGCTAAAAAAGTAGAAGAAGAAATAGCTTCAGGTTCAATAACTTTTGAAGATGCTGCTAACAAATACTCAAGTTGTCCTTCAAAGGAACAAGGTGGTAACTTAGGTTCATTCTCAAAAGGAATGATGGTTCCAGAATTTGAAGAAGCTGCATTTAACTTAGAGTTAGGAGTAGTTAGTGCTCCAGTTAAAACTCAATTTGGATATCACTTAATAAAAGTAGAAGATAAAACAGAAGCTAAAACTAAGGCTTTTGAAGATGTTAAAGAGCAAGTTGTTAATATGTTAATTCAAGAAAGACAACAAAAGAAATACTTAGAATTAATAAAAGAATTAAGAGAAAAATATGGAGTTAAATTAGCTTAATTTAAGACTCTATTAAAAAGTTAGGTGTAGAATTTTATTCTATATCTAACTTTTTTTATTGTTTTTAGTGTAGTAATATGTATAAATGACAATACTTAAGTTAGAGATTCTTAATAAATTTAATTTATATATTTTTAATATTATAAAGTATTAAAAATATATATTCTAAATTATAATTTATATTCTAAAATTTAGAATAATAAGAATTTACTAGGAACTTACTTCTTAATAAGATTAGTCTATATTTAGTATTTATATTTACTAGTTTTAAATTAAATTGGTGTTTATATGAATTTGATTTGTTGAAAGAAAATATTAGATATATTTGTAGCTTTTAAGAAAAGGCTTAAATAAGAATTATATTTTGCTACTTTGTAAGATAAATGTATAAATATTTATTAAGTATTTGTGGTATAATTAGGTTTAGTTATTTTACAAAAAAATAGATGATAAGCAGAGGTGAACAACTTGAAGGATTGGCTTGAGATTGAGAAAAGTATTTTTTCTCATTGGAGAATGATATTTAGCATATCCAAGAAAGAATTTAAAAAAGAGTTTGCTGGTTCTAAGTTAGGTATGGCTTGGGCTATAATAAGACCACTAGCTATGATAACTGTTTTCTGGATGATATTTTCAACTGGAATGAGAACAACTAGTTCAAATGTACAGATTAATTATTTAGTTTGGCTAGTCTCAGCATACATACCATGGATATTTATTTCAGATGTAATTATGTCAGGCGCAGGTTCCATAAGGGTTAATTCCTTTTTGGTTAAAAAGGTTAAATTCCCTGTAGAAATCTTACCTACTATAAGAATAGTAATTAGTTTTTACACATTTTTAATTTTGCTAGTAATAAGTTTTATAATATTTGCAGTTAATGGTAACTTAAATCTAATAAGTATACCTAAATTGATTTATGCCATTATCATAACTATAATATTTTTGGCAGCTTTATCAAGATTACTATCTGCATGGGTAGTAATGTCAATTGATATATTACATGGAATATCTGTATTTATGCAATTTTTATTCTGGATGTGTCCAGTTATGTGGCAAGCAGGAGAATTACCTGTAGGTGCTAGTATGCCTTGGATTGAGAAAATACTAAAATTAAACCCTTTATATTACTTAGCTGTTTTATTTAGAGATGCATATTTAGGAACACATACAGTTAATTTAGCATATGGAGTTTATTTCTGGGTAGTAACTATAATATTATTCATATTTGGATCTAAAGTATTTAATAAATTTAGACCAGAATTTGATGATGTTTTATAAAAAGAGAGGTACAGAATATGTCTGTTGCTATAAGAGTTAAAGACTTAACTAAAAAATATAAATTATATCAAAAGAGATCTGAAAGATTAGCTAATGCTTTTGGTAAAGAAAAGAATATAAAAGAATTTTATGCTTTAAGGGGCGTTTCTTTTGAGATAAACAAGGGAGAATGTGTTGGTATTATCGGTCATAATGGGGCCGGTAAATCAACACTTTTAAAATTACTAACAGGAGTGGCTTTCCCTACTTCTGGAGAAATTGAGATAAATGGAAGATTAGCATCTATGTTAGAATTAGGATCAGGATTTAATCCAGAGCTTACTGGTATGGAAAACATTTATTTCAATGGTAGTTTAAATGGTTTAACTAAGGAAGAGATAGATGGAAAATTAAAGGATATACTTGAGTTTGCTGATATAGGTAATTTTATAGAACAGCCAGTAAAAAACTATTCAAGTGGTATGTTTGCTAGACTAGCATTTGCCGTTGCTATTAATGTAGACCCTGACATATTAATAGTTGATGAGATTTTATCCGTTGGTGATGTTGGTTTCCAAGTTAAATGTATGGAAAAATTCAATGATTTTAAGAAAAAGGGAAAAACAATACTTTATGTTTCACATGGACTTGGAACCGTGAAAAAATTCTGTGATAGAGCAATTTGGCTTCAAAAAGGTCAAGTTGTAGATGATGGGAATTCCGTAATTGTAGTAGAAAGATATTATAATTTAAATTTCAATCCGGCTAATATAGAACAATTAAAAGATCATAAAAGTGACATAATAAATAGTATAGTAGTTAAATATAATACAAAAAATGTAGAATATCTTGAAAAACTAGATTTAGAGGTTGAATATGATCTTATTTCAAATGATTTAAAAGATCCTAATATAGTTTTAGAGTTTAGAAAAACTGACTATGAGCCAGGTACAACTAGAGGAAATGATCAGTTTGTTTGTGGTATAAATAGTAAAGATAATATAAAAAGTATTCCTTTTAATTTAGGCGTTAATAAGTTAAAAGTATCTTTAAATAAGGTTAACTTAGTGGCTGGAGTTTATTATATTGACTTTGTTTTAAGAGATGGTGAAGAGGAAGTTTATAGAAAAATAAATGCATATAGTTTTACTTTGAATGACAAGTATAGAGGAGAAGGATTCTTAATACTGGGGCATTCTTGGGGTAATTAATCGGAGGAATAGTATGAGTGTAGGTAGAATTGCTAGGAGAACAACGGAAGTTCTTAAAGAAGATGGTTTAATAGAAGTTATAAAGAGAGTTTTAAGATATATAAAAAGACGTATTAAGGATAAATTAGACAATAATGCATTAACTTATAGAAAGAATTATGAAGAAGCTAATGCTATATTTCATAAGATACTAAAAAAAGAGAAATTTAAAGCAATAGTGATTTTTGATTCAAGAGTTGGATGGAATATTCCATTATTCCAACGTTCTCAACATATGGCTAATGAGCTTACTGATGATGGATATCTTTATTTCTATAGAACTTCAGAGCAGTTTGATCCACATATAAAGACTGTTGAAAAGCTGAAGGATAGACTTTACTTAGTTAACATGGCTAATTTTGCTTTACAAAATGCTATGTTTGATCTTCTTAAGGAGTATAAAGGTCATAAATTTTTATCTCTTTATTCAACAGATGTTTATTTAGATGAACAATATATTAAAGAGAAATACATCGATAATGGTTTTAAAATAATATACGAATATATAGATGAACTTTCAGATGAAATATCAGGACACTTACCTGATTTTGTATATGATAGACATAAGAATATCATAGAAGATAAAAGTAATATAGCTGTAGGATCAGCAGATAAGCTTATAGAAGAAATAGAAGAGATTAGAGGAAAAGCAAATGTTGCAATGATAACAAATGGAGTTCAATATGATCATTGGCAATATAGAAGTGATGAGGTTCCTGAAAAGTTAAAGGATATAGTAAGCAAAGGTAATCCTATAATAGGATATTTTGGAGCCTTAGCAAAATGGTTTGATTATGAGTTACTTAAAAAAGTAGCTAAAGAAAGACCTAATTATGAAATTGTGTTGATAGGATTTTTATATGATAACAGCTTTAAAGATAGTAAAATAGATGAACTTGAAAATGTTCATTATTTAGGTATTGTTGATTATAAGGAATTAAATCAATATTCTCAATACTTTACAATATCAACTATACCATTTTTATTAAATGATATAACTGAGTCTACAAGTCCAGTTAAACTTTTTGAATATATGGCAATGGGCCATCCTATAGTTACTACTGATATGAGAGAATGCAGAAAGTATAAGTCAGTATTAATAGGAAAAAGCCATGAAGATTTTATAGAAAAATTAGACTTTGCATTAACTCTTGATAAAAAAGATGAGTATTATAAATATCTAAGGGAAGAAGCTCTAGCAAATACTTGGAGAGAAAAGGCTGCTATACTAGATAGATTAATTGATAAAAACATTTAAGAGTGAGAGGGTAATAGTATGAGTTTAAAAAGAAGTTTAAAAAATTTATTAAGACCTATATTGAAGCCAATGTTGCTTAAATATAGAGAAAAAGGACATGAAGATCAAAAACAAGTATTTTTTGATGAAATAACTGGTGCAATAAAGAATGGAAATTATGATGCTATAGTTATATTTGATGTTTACTTTGGATTTGAGGTTAAAATGTTCCAAAGACCTCAGCATATAGCTTTAAATCTAGCTAAGGAAAATGTTTTATATTTTTATAAAGCATCACCTTATGTTGATAAGGATATTAAAACTTACAAAAAGATGGAAGAAAATCTTTACTTAGTTAACACAGATCTTTATTGGTTACAAGAATGTTTAATAGATATAGTATCTCAAAGTGGAGTTCCTGCTTTTGGTCAAATATATTCAACTTCATTTGTTGAATATGACAGCTGGTTAAAGAAATTTACAGATAGGAACTTTAAAATAATATATGAATATGTTGACGATTTATCAGATGATATTGCTGGATTCAAAATATCAGATGAAATTAAAGCAAGTCATAAGAGAATGCTTGAAGATACAGAGAAAGTTTATGTAGTAACTACTGCAGATAAGCTTTATCAAGAAGCTAAAGAGCTAAGAGGAGAAAATAAATTAGCTCTTGTAACTAATGGAGTTCAATATGAGCATTTTGCTAATATTGATTGCAAAAAGGTTCCTGAAAAAATGAAAAGTATTGTTAAGAGTAAGAAAAAGATAATAGGATATTTTGGAGCCTTAGCTAGTTGGTTTGATTATGATTTAATTAAGGAGCTTGCAGAAGAATTTAAAGATGATTATGAAATAGTTCTTATAGGAATAGATTATGATCAATCCTTAGGAAAGAGTGGAATATTAAAATTGGATAATGTTCATTACTTAGGAACTGTTAACTATAATGAACTTCCAACATACTCTAAGTTCTTTAATGTTTCTATAATTCCTTTTGTGGTAAATGAGATAACAGAAGCTACTTCACCAGTAAAATTATTTGAATATATGGCTTTAGGTAAGCCTATAGTTACAACAGCTTTACCAGAGTGTAGAAAATATGAATCACCTTTAGTAAGTGATTCACATGAAGATTTCATAAATAACATTAAGAAAGCTGCTGAGTTAGAGAATTCTAAGGAATATATAGAATTACTTAGAAAAGAAGGTAATCAAAATACTTGGAGACAAAAGGCAAAGGACATTAAGGAGCTTGTACTAAACTCTTAATGGGGGAGAAATCATGGAAAAGGCAATAGAAGTAAAAAATCTTTGTAAAAATTACAGAGTTTATGATTCAAAATCAAGTAGAATAAGAAACATAATAAATCCTTTTGCAAAAAAAGAAGTTAAAGAGTTTAAAGCCTTAACTGATGTTTCTTTTCATGTAAATAAGGGTGAAATAGTAGGTATCATTGGAAATAATGGTGCTGGTAAATCTACTTTGTTAAAAATACTAACAGGAGTTTCATTTCCATCATCAGGAGAAGTTAATGTTAATGGAAGAGTATCTTCTCTTTTAGAATTGGGAACTGGTTTTAATCCAGAGCTTACTGGAGAGGAAAATATATATTTTAATGGAAGTCTCATGGGATTAACTCAAGATGAAATTGATAAGGTAAAGGATAATATTATAGAGTTTGCTGATATTGGAGAATTTATAAATCAACCAGTAAAAAGTTACTCAAGTGGTATGTATGCTAGATTAGCCTTTGCCGTTGCTATAAATATTAATCCAGATATACTTATTGTAGATGAAATATTATCCGTTGGAGATGTTGGATTCCAAAAAAAATGTATGGATAAGTTTAATGAATTTAAAGAGGCTGGTAAAACAGTTCTTTATGTATCACATGGGCTTGAAACTGTTCAAACCTTCTGTGAGAGGGCTATATGGCTTGAAAAAGGAAGAGTTGTTGATATTGGACCATCCTTTGATATAGTTGAAAAATATTATGATAAACTTATGAAAAGTGATGACAAAGAAGAACTTGAAACAGGAAAATTTGTTGAGCTTATAAACGTAGAAATATTAGATAATAAAAAAGTTTATAAAAAGGGCGAATCTATAGAATTTTTAGTTGAATATGATGTATTTAATCCATCAGTTAAAAATGCTGGTATTACTATTGAAATGAGAAAGGCATACAAAGAACCTTGTGAGTATAGAAATGCAGATCAGTTTATATTCTCAGTAAATAGTAATGTTGATGAATTCACTATACCTTGGGAAAAGGGAAGAAATAAAATTACTTTTAAAATTGATTCTCTAGATGTTAAGGAAGGAATTTATTATTTAGATGCTATATTTTCAGAAAGTCAAAATCTTGTTGCTTTAGAAACACAAGAAGATGTAGTTTCATTTGAGGTGAAGAATGAAGGTGAGTCTGAAGGCTTTGTATTCTTAGATTCTACATGGACATAAAAAATAGAGGATATGACCATAGTTTATATGGCTTATATCCTCTTTTGTGTACTAATTATATGAAAAGATGTTAATAATGAAAAATATTAAAGTCTTTTGATAAGGAGAATTTTTATGAATAATATTTTTGAGGTTATGTTAAAAAAGAATATTGGTGATTTTACATATGAAGAGAAAAGGGAGTTAAATAACTGGCTTATAGAAAATTTAAAACTTAAAGAACTTATATATTCGGGATTAGAGCTTAATAAAGTGCTTAATGAGAATGGCGAAGAAACAGCATACTATGAGAATAAAATAACAGAGGATGATATTTTATCAGGAAATTTCAATGAAGTATGTTCTAAGACATCAAAATATATAGATGATGCTATAAGCTCAATATTATTCGAGGGACAGTTTAATTGTTTTTATAAAAAGATTAAAAGTATATTGGAGTCAGAGGACTTTGATGAAATTATTGTTTTTCATGCTTCATTTGGATGGAATATAGAAATGAAACAAAGACCTCAACATTTAGCAGAGGCATTAAGTCAAAAGAAAATATTATATATATATAGAAGCGATGTGAAAAATGATAACATTTATTCAATTAAAAAGATAAAGGATAATTTATATGTTCTTAATTTAGATATGTATAGTTTAAATGTGGCATTTTTTGATGCAATAAAATCAATTAATAAGCCTAAATTTGTACATGTTTATGCTACATGTTTAAACTCAGTTGATTACGAAAAGATAAAAACATATATGGATAAAGGCTTTAAAGTCATATATGATTTTGTAGACGAGTTATCTAGTGAAATAAGTGGATATAACATAACTTCTAAAATGATAGAGGATCATGAAAAACTCTTGAGAGATAAAGAAAATGTATTAGTTATTTCAACTGCAAAAAAATTAAAAGATATTGCAAATAACTTTAGGGGAGAAAATGAAAATAATATTTTAGCTCCCAATGCTGTTAATTTAGAAGACTTTAAAAATCATGGACATGAAATAGGTGAAAAAATTCAGCCTATAGTTAATAAGAGAAAGCCTATAATAGGTTATTATGGAGCTTTAGCTAAGTGGTTTGATTATAAATTAATTGAACAATTAGCAAAGGAAAGAGAAAATTACGAAATAGTTTTAATAGGAATGGATTATGATGGTTCTTATGATCAAAGTAATCTAAAAGATTATTCAAATATATCTTATCTTGGTATGATTGATTATAAAGATTTAATAAACTATTCAAGATATTTTGATGTGTGCATTGTACCTTTTATAAAGAATGACATAACTGATTCTACATCACCATTAAAAATATTTGAGTATATGGCCTTAGAAAAGCCCATAGTAACTACTGATATAAATGAGTGTAAAAATTATGAATCTTGTTTGGTTTCAAAGGATTATGATGAATTTATAAGAAATATTGATAAGGCATTAAAACTAGAAATAGATAACAAAGAATATTTTAATATCTTAAGAAGAGAAGCTGAAGAAAATACCTGGGATAATAGAGCTGAATTAATAAAAGAGGCTATTAAAAACCTAGAATAAAATAGATTTTACAAAAAAACTCAATTTAAAACTTAGTAATGTTTTAAATTGAGTTTTTATTATTATAACTACATAAGTAGTTTATCTTTTTGTTGTGTATATTGAGTTTTATAGTTTTTATTATGTAAGTATAATATTAATTTACAAGTAAATCATTAAATGAATCTATGTATTCATGTACAATTTCTTTGATTTGTGCTTTTTCTTCTTCAGAAACAGTATGTTCTTCCACAGCAAAAACTTTCATTCCAGCACTAAGAGCTCCTTTAACTGCTGGTAAGATATCTTCAAAGACTGCACACTCTTTAGGCTCTAATCCTAATCTTTCAGCAGCTAACAAGTAAACATCGGGAAAATCCTTTCCTCTAGATACTTCACCTGTTATTGTTATTGAATCAAATAAATGAAAGATATCATTTGATTTTAAGCAAACTTCTAGTAAAGGATAAGAGTTACTAGTAGCTAATCCTATTTTTACATTAGATTCTTTTAATTGCTCAAGAAATTCTCTTGCACCAGATTTAAGTTTGATATTATTTTTATACTCTACATAGGCCATATCATGCCAAGTTTTCATTATTTCTTCTTCTGAACTTGCTATATTAAATCTTTTCTTAAAGTATTTAGCAACTTCTTTGAAGCCTAAATGAGTGATTTCTTCTTTAAGGTTTTTAGGAACTTCAAGACCAAGGTCGGTTAGGTAATCAGAATCTATTTTAGCCCATACTCCCATTGAATCAACTAAAGTTCCATCTAAATCAAAGATTACACCTTTTATATTGCTAAGCATTGTTGCCTCACCCCCAATACAGTTTAACATATAAATTATATAGAAGGTAAGGCTAAATATTAAGCTTATAAGTAAATATGTTTTAGAATTCTCTTTCAAAAATAGATATTTTTTCTTTATCCTCAAAAGACTCTAATGAGTTTATTCCTAATCTTAATAGGACTTCATCCATAGTATGGCTATGAGTAGCAACTTTTATTGGAGAACTATAAGCAACTTCATCAACATGCTTTTTACCTATGCTAGGATCAACTATTCTTTTAGGGCCACCAACGCATCCACCAACACATCCCATACCCTCAATAAAGTTTGCTTTTAATTCACCAGCTTGAACTTTATTTAAGAGTTCCTTACATTCTTTAACTCCATTAGCTTGAATTGCCTTAAATATCTTAGCTTTATCAGGATAGAGTTCTTTAACCACATCATTTATGGCTTCTGATACGCCGCCAGTTCGAGCGTAAAGCCTTCCACCTCTAGAGGTGTATTCTATAGAGGGAACACCTTTCATAGATGATGGATCAATTTTTAATGCTTCAAATATGCCCTTTAATTCTTCAAAGGTTAAGACATAATCTATAGCACCAACTAAGTCTTTTTCTCTTGCTTCAGCTTTCTTAGCTATACAGGGACCTATAAAAACTACCTTAGCGTCTTTATTTAATTTTTTTATTACTCTCCCAGCAGCTACCATAGGTGAAACAGAAGGGGAGACATCCTTTACTAAATCCTTATAACACTTTCTTAACATTGCTACCCACATAGGGCAACAGCAAGATGTTATTAATATATCACCAGTTTTTTCTACATGATGATTAAATTCAACAGCTTCTTTAATTGAAAGCATATCAGCGGCAAAGGCAACTTCAATCATATCTGAGAAGCCTATTTTTATAAAAGCTTCTCTTAACATATCTAAGGATACATTTTCACCAAATTGTCCAGCTATAGCAGGGGCTACTGCAGCAATTACAGTTTCATTATTTTTTATTAAGTCAATAATAGGAAGAAGTTCAATTCTATCTAAGAAATGACCGTTTTCGCAGACATGAACACATATACCACAATTTTGGCATAGGTTTGGATCTATATATTTACTATTATCTATAGGATCAGTTAGGATTGCATCAAATGGACAAAGGCTTTGACATTTACCTTTACTTTCTTTTGAACAGTTTTTTGTACATACGGAAACTTTATCAACTATATTTTTTTTAATTTTATGTGCTGTGATAGCTTTTCTTATGGCATAAGCGATATTATCTGAATTTTTATCTATATCAATGCCACACAATGATGAAAGAACTTCAATAGCCTCATCTCTACTATTAAAATTATTTTTTACTATATTATTTAATTTCTTATCAAAGTTATCTTCAGAATAATATGAAGAGATAAGCTCTTTAAATAAAGAGTCATACTTTTTATTCATAATAGGTCCTCCTAAATTAGTTTAATAAGATTATTATGTACATAAATTTAAATCGTATTAGTAAGGTGTATAAATTTTTATATTTTGGAGAGTATTTTAAACAAATAGTAATTAGAAAAGAGGGAGATATACAATGAAATATATTATATTAACTGGAATATTAGCACTTATATGGATGTTTTATATGGCTTTATTTAATGCAGCAGCAAAGGAAGATAGATACTTTGAAGAGGAATTTGCAAAGAGTATTAAAGAAGAGGGTAATGATAATTTAGAATAAAAGATGTGTTTAAGAATATAATTTATTGATAGCATTATTATAGAGGATATATTATGACTAAAAATAAAACAAATATATTAAATTACACTTTAGAAAATAAAAATCAAACAAAACAATTGGCGAAAAATAAAGTGACTAAAGGATACTTTCATAGGATTAGCTGATTTATTTTAGTATATATTTATAATTTTTAAGATTATTAGGTAATTTTAATAATACTTCAATTAAGTCTATATAGCTTTAACTGGAGTATTAATAGCAAAGTTTTATATAAATTAAAAAAAGGAATTGCTATTGCAATTCCTTTTGGTCGGGGTGACAGGGATCGAACCTGCGACCTCATGGTCCCAAACCACGCGCGCTCCCATCTGCGCCACACCCCGGCGACATTTATTATTATATGAGAAAATAATAAGGTTGTCAACAAAAAAATAAAAAAAGTTTAAAAATTAAAAAAATATTATATTCTACTTATTCTATATTATATTTCTGTAAGGATGTTATAATGTTAAGTAGTAATTTAAAAATTAAAAGGTGAGGTGAAACAAATGAAGATAAGTTCAATTGTTATGCTAGCAGCTAGTTTTTTCTTAATAGTTATTGGAATAGTATTGTTTGCAAACAAAAAAAGATTTGAAGGAGAAAATCAAGCAGGAAAATATAGTGCTAAGTACATACAAAGCAATGCAATAGGAAATATTTTTATAGGATTTTTAGGAACTATTTTAGGCGTTGTTGATAACTTTGTTAATGGAAATTCAATAAAAATAGCTTTCGTAGTTGTTATAATTGGTGGATCAATTATACAGAAATTAATTGGAAAACAAATCTCAAAATAGTATATATATGTAAGAAGAAGTTAAAAAAGTGTAAAAAAAGTGAAAAAATTATATTTATTTAACAAAAAAATGACAAATTTATATTGTTACAAAAAGGTTTCAAATGCTATAATGTATAAGTGTAAAACTTTTAACATAGGGGAGGGATGAGTTCCTATTTTTCATTAAATGGGAGCAAGTAGATATGAAGAAAAAAATAATTTCAACAGTTCTTGCTGCTACAATGACATTTGGAGTAGGACATAGTGTATTCGCAACTCCACTTACAGATGATCAAAAGCAACAAATGGAACAAAGTCAAGATAAATATGCAGATATAAATAGTAAGATAAGAGAGTTAGAAGATAAAATAGATGGTTTATCAGCTAAAATAGAACCTTTATTTTTCCAAGTAGAAAAAAATAAAGAAGAAATAGCTAAAACAGAGGAATCAATTTCAACAGTTAAAGTTCAAATTGAGGAATCAAAGAAGAAAATAGAAAAACAACAAGAAGTTTTAGGGCAAAGAATAAGAGCAACATATAAAAGTGGTGGACAAGCAAACTACTTAACTGCTTTATTAGATTCTAATGGAATTGGTGACTTTTTATCAAGAGTACAAGCTATAAGTAAAGTAATGGGTATGGATAAGCAAGTTATTGATGAGTTAACTTCTGAAAAAGAAAAGCTTGATAGCCAAGTTAAAGAATTAGAAGATAAGACTGCCGAATTAAATAAGCTTAATTCAGAAACTCAATCAAAAATAGATGAGTTAAACAAAATGAAAGCTGAGCAAGAAGGCGTTATAAAAGACATGAAAGCTGAGCAAGAAAAAGTTGTTGGCGAATTATCTCCATTAGAAAGACAGTTAATTGAGCCATGGACTTCTAAAATAAATTCAAATAGTTCAGTAAATGATTTAAATCAAGCTGTTACAGCCTTAAGAGGTTTAAGAAATCAAATAAAAACTCCAGAGGTAGATGCAGAAGCGGTTCAAGCTATAGAAAAAGCTAAAGATTTAATCGAAACTAAAAAAGCAGAAGAAGCAGTAAGTAGCGCTCCTAATAGAGGTGGAGATGTTAATACTGGTGGAAGCTCATCTTCATCTAGTAATGGAAGTTCATCATCAAATAGTGGAAGCACAGTAGCTCCTCCAAGTGAAGGTGCAGCTTCAGCAGTAGTATCATATGCATATCAATTTATAGGAAGACCATATGTCTTTGGTGCAACTGGTCCAGATTCATTCGACTGTTCAGGATTTACTAGTTATGTGTATAGAAATGCAGTAGGTAGAGAAATTACTAGAACTACTTATTCACAAATAAATCAAGGTAGAGCTGTATCAAGAGATCAATTACAACCAGGAGATTTAGTATTTACTAATGGAGTAGGACACGTTGGAATATATGTAGGTGGTGGACAAATGATTCACGCTGCTAGACCAGGTGTTGGTGTAATAGTAGGACCTATATATAATTTCTCATCAGCAAGAAGAATATTATAATTTAATATATTTATGCCAAACAGTAGAAATAGCTGTTTGGCATATTTTTTTATAAAAGGTTAAGAATTTTGAGTATATGCTATAATATAGACTATAACAATTAAAGAGGCCTTAATTTATTTACTGATTTTAGAGGCTACTGATTACAATAAAGGTGAGTGTGAAGAAGTATGAATAAAACTTTAAAAGAGTTGGATTTAACTTTAGTTAATGAGAATGAAACCCTTGATGATCTACAATTAAATGGATTACATTTAATTCAGAAAAAAGAGGGATTTAGATTTGGAGTGGATGCTGTTTTATTAGCTAATTTTGCTAATGTTAACAGAAAACATTCTGTATTAGATTTGTGCACAGGAACAGGAATAATTCCTTTCATTATTTACGGAAAAAAAAATCCTAAAGAAGTAGTTGGAATTGAAATACAAGAAGAATTTGCTGAAATGGCAAATAGAAGTGCAAAGATTAATAATATTCAAGATAAAGTATCTTTTGTATGTGGAGATTTAAAGGATAAAGAGCTTAGCAAATCAATGCCTAAATTTGATGTTGTTACAGTTAATCCTCCATATAAGTTAAATAATGCAGGTATTATAAATCCAGAGGATAAGCTTGCTATAGCTAGACATGAGATTATGTGTAATTTAGAAGATGTTATAGCAGCAAGTAGAAGATTTTTAAAGGATAATGGAAGACTTTATATGGTACATAGACCTGAAAGGTTAGCTGATATATTTTGTCTTATGAGAAAATATAAAATAGAGCCTAAAAGGGTTAGAATGGTTCATCCAAATACAAAAAAAGCTGCAAACATAGTTTTAGTAGAAGGTCAAAGAGACGGTGGAGCTTTCTTAAAATGGGAAGCACCTTTATATGTGTATAAAGATGAAGGTGGATATAGTGAAGAAATAGATAAGATATATGGAAGGGAGAGTAAATAAAAATGAGTAAAGTTTATTTAGTACCGACTCCAATAGGAAATTTAGGAGATATAACTTTAAGAGCCTTAGAGGTTTTAAAAAATGTTGATTTAATAGCTGCTGAGGATACAAGACAAACACTTAAGCTTTTAAATCATTTTGAGATTAAAAAGCCTTTAATTAGTTATCATAAGCATAATGAGCAAGGTAAAGGTGAAGAAATACTTAGAAGAGTTAAAGAAGGAACTTCAGTTGCTATAGTTAGTGATGCTGGAACTCCAGGAATATCAGATCCAGGAAGTGTAGTTGTTGAGAAATGTATAGAAGAAGGTATAGAATTTGAAGTTTTACCAGGAGCAACAGCTTTTACAACTGCTTTAATATATTCTGGATTAGATACAACTAAATTTATGTTCAAAGGATTTTTCCCAAGAGAAAATAAGGATAAAAGATCTTTTATTGAGGATATAAAGGATAGAACAGAAACAATAATAATATATGAATCACCATATAGAATATTAGATACTATAGATACTTTAAAAGAAGGATTAGGAAATAGAAAAGTAGCTATATGTAGAGAATTAACTAAGCTTCATGAAGAAATATTTAGGGGAACTTTAGAGGAAGCAAAAATTTATTTTGAAGAAAATGCTCCAAAAGGTGAGTTTGTTTGTGTAATATCAGGAAAAACAGATAAAGAAATAGAAGAAGAAAATACTTCAAAATGGATTAGCATGTCTATAGAGGAACATATAATACATTATATAGATAATGAGGGAATGAAGAAAAAGGATGCTATAAAACAAGTAGCAAAGGATAGAGGAGTTGCAAAATCAGAAATATATAAATTTTCATTAGATATTTAGGGTTAACATATAAGATTTAAGTATTATAATATTTAATTTAAGATATGTGGTAACTTTTAATAAAATTATATTTTATCTAAAGGGAAATTTAGCATATATAATTATTTGATTAGGATTAACAAATAAAAAATACTAGTTTAAAATTAAAGAATTGTAATTTAAAGAAAATATTTATTAAAATATAGATAAATAAAAATAAAGCACTTCATAGGGGATTATGAAGTGCTTTAACACTATAAGGGGATATAGTGTTAAAAATTATTATTGGTTAGGGTTAAAATGTTAATTAATTATTTATATTAAATAAGTTAATTACTATTTTTTTAATTCATCTAAACATTTTTGGCAGATGTTTTTACCTTTGTAGTTAACAACATCTCTAGCATCTCCGCAGAATATACATGCTGGCTCATATTTCTTTAATATGATTTGCTCTCCATCTACATAGATTTCTAAAGCATCCTTTTCTGCTATATCTAATGTTCTTCTTAACTCTATAGGAATAACTATTCTTCCTAATTCGTCTACTCTTCTTACTACACCTGTTGATTTCATTATACTTCCTCCTTGCATTTTACAACTTTCGACAAAACGCATTATAATATTAACAAACTTGTCATATTAAGTCAATATGTTTTGTCAAAAAAAATGTTTGTTTACAATTTTTTTATTCTCAATCAATTATATATTAAATATACTACCATTTTTTTGAAAAGTCAAGGTAAAGATTAATTTATTTTACATAAATAGACTAATTTTTGTTTGACAAAAAGTTAAAAAAAAGGATAAAAATTGATATATTAATATAAATTTATACTTAGAAAATAACAATTAACTTAGAAAATATATATTAAAAAATAAAATTGGAAAAAAATAATAAAAATGTCGCATAAAAAATTATTTAATTTATATAATATTCTATGATTAAATTAATGGATTGTTTATTATTATTTAAGAAAATAGGGTAAAATATATGAATTTAAAAATTTATGATGAAATGTTTACTTTTTAATAAAAAAATTACATTAATAGATAAAATATATTTAAAGTTTTTGAAAAAAATTTGAATATATTTTACTTATATAGTATTAAATATAAAAAACTTTTAGAATAAATATGATTTATTCTATATATTGTTTATAAATTTAAGTTCTGTAAAACAAAATAGAGGGTATTAACTTGTAATGTGATTATAAATACTATATAATACATAATAAGGGTTTAAAACGAAATTTGAGGTGTGCTATGGATATTAATAATTTTAATTCTGAACAAATAAAAGTTTTGGCAGAAGAAATGTCAAAAAACAGTATGGTTTCTTATGATGATTTGCCAAAGTATGATTTATTTCTTTCACAAGTTATAGACTATCTAAATGATAAGTTTACGGAAGATAAATTTACTAACAATATAGTTCAAAACTATATTAAAAGTGAGGTAATATCAAAGCCGGAAGACGGAAAAAAACGTGGATATACTAAGGTACACTTAGCTCAATTGGTTTTATTAAGTTATATGAGACCCCTATTAAAAACCGATGAGATCAAAAAAGTATTTGCTTTAGCATTTAATGATATTAATGATAGAAGCGATGATATAATATCTTGGGAAACGGCTTATAAGATGTTCGGAGAAGTACAAGAAGAGAGTATAAAAAGATTCTTAGAGGTGCCATTAGTTGATAACGATAAAATAGAAGAAATAATAAAGGTTTCTGATATAAAAGAAGAAGATAGAGATTGCATAGTTACTTTCCTAACTGTTATGACATTAATAGCACAGGCAAGTGTAGTAAAGAAAGTAGTGCAAAAAATAGTTAATGGATATCATAAAGAAGAAAAATAAAAAAGTTGAAGATAAAGCTTCAACTTTTTTATTTTTTTATTCAAAGAAAGATATATTATAATTGCAATTGAATTCTTTAGTAGGCATAAGTGATTGGATTGCAGCTTTATCTTTAAATTCTCCATCAAACCCATCAAAGTCTGCATGTCCAAACCAAGGTTCTATACAAACAAATGGAGCTCCAGTATCTTTTGTCCATAATCCTAAGTAAGGGAATTCACCAAAATCAAATTCTAAGTACTTTTTATGATTTTTTGATTTTAATGAAATTTTATTTGATTTTAGATTTTTAAAAACTAAAGCATCATTTTTAAATAAATCAGTAGATAGATTTATTATATTTTCATCCTTTAAATATGGTTTTTCTTCTTTTGAGAAATAACCAGGACCAACTAATTGCATTATGCTTGCATTTTCTTTTTCATTAAATTCGAAGTAGTAATCATCAAATTTATCATTTTCAATAGGACACATAAATGCTGGATGTGCACCAATTGAGAAAAGCATTTCTTTATTATCTAAATTCTTTACAATATAGTCTATGCTTAAGTTTATATCATTTAAAGTGTATTTTATTATAAGTGAAAATTTAAAAGGATAAACTTTTAATGTATCTTCAGAGTATTTTAGTTCAAAAGATATTGAGTTTTTAGTTTGTTCTATCATTTCAAAGTCACGAACTCTAGCTAATCCATGTTGAGGAAGTTCATAAGTTTTACCATCAACTGTGTATTTACCATTAAATACTTTACCAACTATAGGGAAAAGTATTGGAGCATGATATTTCCAATAAGCTTCGTCTCCAGACCATAAAAATTCAGTATTCTCTTTTTTTCCCTTTATACTATGTAATTCGCCACCGTGATTACTTAAAGAGATTTTCAAGTGTTCGTTTTCAAGAGTATAAATCATAATCTCATCCTTTCAGAGTAGTATATTTTAAAATAATTATATCATTAATTATGTATAGTAAAAAAGCTGAAAAATAATCTTTTAAGATTATTTTCCAGCTAGTTAATATATTATTTTGGATTAACATCCTTGTAGATATAATCTTGTATTTGTTCCTTTGTTTTTGCTTCATTAAATGTTAAATACCAAACACCATCAATCATTTCACCTTTACAATATCCATCTAGAGGGAAACGCATATTTTCAACAGGTGGAATACCAGTTGATGCTACAGAAGTACCAATACTAATTATTTTAGATGGAGTTAAGTTTGTTTCAACATAAGGTAAAAGTTTTTTTACTGTTTCAGGATATTCAGAAGGCTTTAATTCTGAAAGTTTCTTTATGATTGCATCAAGAACATTTCTTTGTCTTTCAGTTCTTTCATAATCTCCATTTCCAACATAACGAATTCTAGAGTAACCTACAGCTTGGGTACCGTTTAATACTTGTTCACCTTCAGTAACTGGTTTATATTCTGTTCCAGCAATTTCTGAAACATTTTTAGCATAGTTATTAACTTCTTTAACTTCATAAGGTTTTATGTTTATTGAAACTCCACCCAAATCATCTATTATTTCGGCTAAATGATCAAAGTTAACAGTTACATAGTCTTTTACATCTAATCCAAAGTTTTCGTTTATTGTTTTTAATGCTAAAGTTGGTCCGCCATAAGCATAAGCATGAGTTAATTTAGTCTTACCATGTCCATCAACTTCAACATAACTATCTCTCATAAGGGATGTAAGTTTTATTTTATCATGTTTAGTATCTATTGTAGCTATTATTATAGAGTCAGAACGTCCAACATTATTATGTTCTCTGCTATCTACTCCAAAAAGAGCTATATTTAAAATACCATCTTGGAATAGATCTTTATTTGATTCATCAATACCTAAAGATTTATCATCTTGAGCTATTTTCTTTATGTCCATCTTATTCAACGTTGAATATACATATGTAGCTCCAAGACCTATACCTATAAGTAATAAGAAGAATAGTGTTAATACTATCAATTTAACTTTAATTTTTTTCTTAGGTGTATTACTTTTACTATTAGAATTGTTATTTTTTGCATGTTTGCCTTGCGACATTGATTTCACCAACCTTCACCCTTTTAAAATTTTACGTAATTCACTATTATAATTTTATTCCTATAGATTAACAGAAAAGTTACATTTTTATTAATTATACATATTAATTATAAATGTGTATAATTAATATATCTATAGTTAATTATAGAATTAGTATGGTTTATAAGGAGCAAGTTATGAAAAAGAAATCAAAAGGTTTTTTGAGAAAAGCCGTAATATTTCTTGTTATGTTTATAAAGAAGATAGGGGATGATGATGTTTTTGCATTGGGAGCTCAATTGGCATACTATATGGTATTATCATTTATTCCTTTTTTAATGTTCTTAATGACTTTAGTAGGATTTAGTCATTTAAACAGTGATACAGTTCTTAATTTATTAAGTAATGTAATGCCGACAGAAGCTTTCAATCTAATACAAAGTACTGTTATTGAAATAGTGGATAGAGAACAAACAGGATTATTATGGATAAGTATAGCTTTAGCCATATGGGTATCATCTTCAGGGTTTAAAGCTGTAATTAAAGGGTTAAATAAGGCTTATGGAGTTAAAGAGACCAGGTCTTACATTAAGTTAAAATTAATTTCTATGATATACACAATTTTATTAGCATTAATTGTTATAGCTACTTTATTCTTATTTGTATTTGGGGACGTAATAGGTGATTTCTTTATAAAAATATTAGAGCATCCAGAGTTTATATATTATATATGGAATATGCTAAGATATGTAGTAGTTATTTTAATAATGATATTATTTTTTATGTTTTTATACAATGCAACTCCTTGTGTAAGGTTAGGATGGCTTGAGGTAATTCCAGGAGCTGTAATAACAACATTAGGATGGATATCAATTTCTTATATTTTTGCCTATTATGTAAATAATTTTAGTAATTACTCAAGATTATATGGAAGTTTGGGAGCTGTATTTATGTTTATGACATGGATGTTTATAACTTCTATGATATTAATTTTAGGTGGAGAAATAAATGCTGTTTTAGCTGAAAAAAATAGATTAAAAGATTTATAGAGAAATAAAAAAGAGTCATTACCTTAATGGTTAAATGACTCTTTTTATAATTATCATTTATTATTTTTCATATCCATTTGGATGGTTTTTATGCCAATTCCAAGCAGTTTCAATTATTGTTTCTAATGAATTGAATTTAGGTTTCCAATTTAATTCTTCTATAGCTTTATATGATGAAGCTATTAATATAGCTGGATCTCCAGCTCTTCTAGGAGCTACCTCGGCTGGGATTGGATGTCCAGTTACTTTTCTTGCAACTTCTACAACTTCTTTTACAGTAAATCCAGTACCATTACCAAGATTGTATATTCTACTTTCTCCACCATTCATTAATCTTTCTAATGCTAATGAGTGAGCTGATGCTAAATCTGATACATGGATATAATCTCTTACACAAGTACCGTCTTTAGTATCGTAATCATCTCCAAACATCATTATTTTATCTCTTTTTCCTAATGCAACTTGTAATATTAAAGGAATTAAATGAGTTTCAGGAGCATGATCTTCTCCAATTTTTCCGTTAACATGAGCGCCAGCAGCATTGAAGTATCTTAAAGCAGTGTATTTTATTCCGTAAGCAGTATCACACCATTTTAAAATCTTTTCAACAAGAAGTTTAGATTCTCCATAAGCATTTGTAGGAAGATTTTTATCAGTTTCTAATATAGGAATATTTTCAGGTTCTCCATAAGTAGCAGCTGTTGAAGAGAAAACTATGTATTTTACATTATGATCTCTCATAGCTTCTAATAAACTTATAGTTCCTGAAACGTTATTGTTGAAATATTTTAAAGGCTCTGTCATACTTTCTCCAACAAGAGAGTAGGCAGCAAAGTCAATAACAGCCTCTATGTTATTTTCAGTGAAAATCTTGTCTAATATTTTTCTATCTCTTAAATCACCTTTATAAAGTTTCCCACCAAGAATAGCGTCTTCATGTCCTTTTTCGAAGTTATCTAAGATAACAACTTCTTTATTGTTTTCAATTAACTCTGCAACCATATGGCTACCTATATAGCCAGCACCACCACAAACTAAAATTGCCATTTTAATACCTCCAGTAAAATTTATTCTAATATCATTATATACTATTTTAAGTAAAAGTTTTACTAAAATAAACAAAATTTCATATGAATTTTGAATAAATTTCACTTTTTTGGTTAAAATAACAGGTAAGAATTTTTTAGGAGGTAATATTGAATGAATAAAATAGTTTTATTAGGACGTTTAGTAAAGAATCCAGAGTTAAGATATGTAGAGGGTGGGAATAAGGTATATACAAAATTCACAATTGCTGTGGCGAGAAATTTTAAATCTTCCACAGGAGAAAGAAAAAAAGATTTTATTCCAATAATAATGTGGGAGAAAAAAGCAGAAATAGCTTGTAAATATTTAAAAAAGGGTGACTTATTAAGTGTTAGCGGGAGGCTTATAACAAGAAGCTTTGAAGATAATGAAGGTAAAAGAAGATATATTGTAGAAGTATCTGTAGAAGATTTTAAATGTGTGAATTTTAATCATGATAGAGTAGATAATAACTTTTAATATAAAAAAAGTAGTAAGTAAATATTTACTTACTACTTTTTGGTTAATGTATATTTAGTATAATTAAGTTAAGAATTATTTTAAAGCATTTCCTATTTCAACACCAAAGTCGAAAGCTTTTTGAGCTTCTTCTTCTGATGGCTTAAATTTAACTCTTAAACCTTCAACAGGCATTTTCATTCTTAATTCTTTTAATCTACTTTCTATTCTAGGAACAGCTTCACCACTCCATCCATATGAACCAAAGGCACCAGCTATTTTTCCACCATGAATTACAGGATTAAGTTTTGCCATTAAATCTCTTACTGGCTCAACAAGTTCATTTACGATTGTTGGAGAACCAAATAATATAGCATCTGATGAACCAACTTCGCTAACTAATTCTGTCATATCATGTTCTATTATATTAAATAGATTTATTTCTAAGTTTCCAGTTGATTTAATACCTTCAGCTATTTTTTCAGCTAGTTGTTTAGTATATCCATATGCAGAAACATAGAATATTGAAGCTTTTTTAACTTCATTAGCTGGAGCTGGAGTACTCCATTCTTTATAAAGGTTAACTACTTTATATGGGTTAGATCTTAAGATTGGACCATGACCTGGACAGATTATTTCTATGTCTAATCCTTTTATTTTATCAAGAGCTTTTAAAACATATGGTTTAAATGGTCCCATTATACAATCAAAGTAGTATTTTAATGCTTCCATATATTCTTCTTCATTAGGAATTAAATCATCAAACATCTCTTCACAAGAATAGTGGCTTCCGAATGAATCACAAGTGATAAGAGTTTTATCTTCTTCTACATAAGTGTAGATTGTATCAGGCCAGTGTAAGAATGGTACTGACATGAATTTTAAAGTTTTATTTCCTAAAGAAATTGAATCACCATCCTTAACTGGAATTGATTCGAAATCTCCATTAACTATTTCTTTTATATAGTTAATAGCTATAGGTGATGCTACTATTTTAGCATTAGGAGCTAATTCTAATATTTTACCTATAGAACCAGCATGGTCAGGCTCAGTATGACTTACAACGATATAGTCAATTTCTGAAGGCTCTACACCTAAGTCTTTTAATCTTGCTATATATTGATCAAAGAATTCAGCTTTTACAGTTTCAAATATTGCTGTTTTTTCACTACCTTTTACAACATATGAATTATAAGTTGTTCCGTAAGGTGTGTACATTATTATGTCAAATACTCTAAGGTTTGGATCTAATGCTCCTACCCAAAATAAATCGTCTTTAATATTTAAGTGCTTCACTACATACGCTACATATTTTTTGTAGAATAATATGCAGCTACCTCCCTTCAAAATGTAATATTTTTTATAAATTAAGAATTATTTTATACATAAACCTAAAATGATATTAAATTAATTAAAAGTACAAATTATCTTTATATATAATTACCAATAATTATTTTACTATGTTAAGCAAATTTATAAATTTTTGATAAAATGATATAAAAAAGTGTAATTAGCCTCTTAATTAATTAATAATATCAATTAATAAAATTTATTATTTGATATTATTAATTATACACTTTTAGGGTTAAAAGTAAATAGAAATTGGGCATTATTAACTGATTTTTAAACTAAAAAACAATTGAGAATTTTCAGAAAATTAGCATGAATATTTAATAAGTTTTAGTTAAAAATTGCATCAAACCCTTGGTATAAACTGTAAAAATATATATGAATAGAAGTAAAAATAGCCATACTTTAGTATGGCTATTTTAAATTGATTGTTATTTATAATTAATTATTTATTTTCTTTTTTTCTTTAAAGTTAAATAAACACCAGCAGATGATAAAGCAATTCCAGTAGTAGCTAAAGCACCAGCCCCTATAGGTGATCCTGTATTAGGTAAATTTCCATTATCTTTTTTATTTGTAGTAACTTCTAATGATATTTTATCTGATTCTTTTCCGTTTTTATCAATTGAAGATACTTGGAAGTTATATTTAGTATTAGGTTTTAAGTCTTTAGCTAAGAACTCAAGTGGAGTTTTGTCAGCAGGAACTCTACCAATTTCTTTTCCATCTTGATAAATAACATACTCTTGAATTAAGTCTACTTTTTCAGGAGCCTTCCAACTTAGTAAAGCACTATTTTCAGTGATTTCTTTACTAACTAAAGCAGATGGCTTAGAAGGTTTTTCACCTGAATTTTCTGTATCACCAGGTTTGTTTGGAGTTTCTGGTTTTTCAGAATCTCCAGGTTGATCAGGATTAACAGGCTTATCTGTATTACCAGGATTATCTGGGTTTTCAGGGTTATTTGGTTTATCTGGTTGATCAGGATCAACTGGTTTATTTGGCTCATCAGGATTTATTACAGGAGGTAAATCTACATTTCCATCTAATCCCTTTACTGCCACTTCGTATATTCTAGCGGCAGAGTCTGCACCTTGAGTTGGTTGAATAATGTTTAATCTAACATATCTAGCTTTAGTAACAGGGAAAGCATCATTGCTTATAGCCTTTGTATTATCATCTACATTTAATACAGGAGTAAAGTTTTCACCATCATTACTAACTTCAAAAGAGTAAGCTTTAGTGTTCATACCACTGCTTTCTCCCCCTGCTTCTGCATGGCTTATTTCTAATTCTCCTATAGTTTTAATATCCCCTAAATCTATTGTTAATGTATGAGGAGCAGAGCCTACGGCACACCATTTAGTTTTAACATTTCCATCTAAAGCATATTGAGGAGCTTCATTCTCGTTTACAAAGCTGGATGCTGTAGCTGATTTATTAAGTGATAAGTTTAATAAACCATCTTTTGCAGCATTTGTAACAGTTATAAGTTCAGTTTTAGTTTCTACATTTTCTCCAGAAGAGTTTTTAGCAGTAAGTATTACTGGATAAACACCTTCTTTTTCATAAGTAACAGTTGGATTTTGTTCTGTACTACTTTCAACTTTAGCACCTGGGAATTTCCATTGGATTTCTTCGGTAACTTCAGAACTAGTGTTAGTAAAGGTTACTGATTGTCCTGGGGCTATTAGGGTATTTGAAACCTTAAATGATGCTGTTGGGGCAGGATAATCAGGCCATTCCATATTTATACTTTGACTATTTCCTCTGTTAAAGTTTTTATTAACAGCAACTACCTCAAAATTAGTATTTGTTTCTTTATCATTTCTTCTTAAATCACTAACATAATAATTTGTATTAGGAGTTGCACCTAGTAAAACTTTAGTTCCATCATTCATAACTCTGTAAATTTCATAATGATGTACATCAGAAGAATTTCCTTCAGGACTCCATGAAAGTCTAGCACCTGCATATATTCCATCTTTAAAGTCAACATCATTTAATTTAGCATTAGATATATTTACTTTTGAACTTGAGTTAGGAACTTCTATTGTTATATTACCTAAGTTTGCTGAGAAGTTATCAACACATACTGGGCTTGAAAGTTTATAAGAAATAGTTTTAATTGATTTTCCTACATATGGTGAAACATCATAAATAAGTTTAGTCCAATCAGTACCAAGTTTCTTATCAGCAGAAATAGTAGTTTCTGTACCATCATGGAATGTAAGAACTAAATCCATATCTACAGTATTTCCATTAGCCTTAGCAGTAGTAGTGAATTGTACACCTTCAGGTAAAGTCAAATCAGAACTATAAAGTTTTATTGTAGAAGATTTTCCTTCAGCTATGTAACCAGAAAGTTTAATTGAGTTACCACCATAGTAAGCAGTAGTATAATCTATGTCAGCTTTTACATTATTATTTTCTTCATTTGAAATAACCCATCTGTAAGTTGGCATTATATCATTTAAACTTCTATTATTCCAATCTTGAGTAGATACTTTATTACCATCAACATAAAAATCATATCCATTACCCATATTAAAGTTAGTTGTAAATGGAAGGCTAGTTACAGCACTTTTTTCAACAGAGTATGTTGAAATTCCTCTCCAATCAACTCCTTGGGCATTAGTTGCTTTTGATGGATCACCATGTTCATTAACCCATAATTTACTTTCATTTTCTTGGAATTGTTCTGGAGTTTTAGCATCAAAATAAGTCCAGCTTGGACAATATAAACCTAATGAAGTAAATGGAGCTTGCTCATCTCTTTGATAATGAGTCCATCTAAGAGGAGTTTTATATCCATTTGCTTGAACATCTATTCCAGCATATAAGTCATAAGGATTTATTCCTATTTCTTTAGCTTTTTCGTTAGATATTCTTAATAAATCTTTATCTTTTAAACTGTTATTTGTCCACCAGAAATTTAAGAACATACTATCAGCAACTTTGTTTTTATCTCCATCTAATAAGAAATATTCATTTTTATCAGTTAAAGCATTTTGCCAATCCATATCTCCATCTTTTGTCATTGAATCATACCACATGATTTCAAATTTTCCATTAGACTTAGCTTTAAATTGCTTTATTAATTCTTGCATAAGCTTAGCATGTTCAGGAGTTAAAGGCTCTTGTTCAGTTCCTTCAGTTTCTTGATTTATGAACCAACCATCAAAGCCATAGTTTTCTGCAACTTCAATTAATTTATCTACTATAGGGAAGTTTCCATTAGCATCTTTTTCAAGAAATTTATTTAACCATTCCATTTTTCCACCATGAGCTGTCATAGGGAAAAATACAGTACCTAAAACAGGAACACCATTTCTATGTGCTGAGTCAGTAACATCTGGGCTTGGAGGAACTATTAATCCTTCTCCAGCTGATCCACCCCAGTAAACTAATTTATCTATGTATTGCCAATAAGAGAATGTATTAGAACTAAATTTATTAGAACCTTGTGATGGGTTACCACTAGTGTTAGCATTCATTATTGAAATTGCTACAACTTTAACATCCTTATTTTGGGTATTATTAATAGTGTCAAGTTTATCTTTTTCGACTCTTTTTGCTAATGGAACTGTGCTTTTATTAAATTTTGCATCTTTATCATTGTTAGCACTCCATTTTAATAAATCTTCTGGATACCAATAAGATGAGATTGGTTGATTCTGAATTGAGTTTGAAGTTTCTTCTTGAGTTTTCACATAATTTACAACACTTGTATCTTGTTTAGGTGTTGCGTAAGCTATCTTTCCTAAAGGATTAAAAGAAAATGCAAATGCTGCAAAAACACAAAGTAAAGCCCTTCTACGCTTACGCATTTTTTGTTTGTTAGTCATAAAAAATCCCCCTAATATTCAATTTATGTATAACGATTACAGGAAGAATTATTACATAGTTATATACTTTGATAAATATAACTAATTATATAATAAGTGGATAAATTATAGCTTTTATATCGTTTTCATAAAATTTATTAGTAAATTATGAAAAAATAAAAAAAAATAGATAAAAAAGAAGAAATTTTCACAGAAAAATACAAAAAAAATGAAATTTAGCTTTTGATTAAGAGACTTATGTCGTTAAATAACGATAAAAAATATATTTACATGTCCACGATTTGACATGTTTTTTTAAATAAAGGTGATAAGATAAAGATGATTGAGGTGTACATGCATATAACATAGGGAAATAAGGAGGAAATTAAATGAAAATCGTAAAAAACTTGTGTAAGGAAATAAACATAGAAGATAAATGCTACAAATTTTGTTATAGATTGATAGAAACTTGTTTTAAGGGAACAACAGTGTATGGGATAGAAGTTGAAAGAAAAGATTTTATTGATTCAGATTTAATTAATGTAGAAAGAGATTCTGTTGAGAAGATATCTCCTAATAAAGATAAGGTAGAAATTTTAGTTGAGAAATTGCATAAATATGAAGTATCACCTATACATCTAATTGATGTTATAGGTGAAGATGTTGATAACTGTGTAGCTGATTTTGCATTCTAGTAGTATCATAGTAGATAAATATATTAATGATTAAGGGGAGAGGATCTCTATGATAATAGGTATTGGTGTCGACATCATTGAAATAGAAAGAGTTAGACAAGCTATTCAAAATAATAAAAATTTTTTAAGCAAGTTATTTACTGAAAAAGAAATAGATTATTTTATTAGTAGAAAAATGAATAGTGAAGTTATAGCTGGAAATTTTGCTGCTAAGGAAGCTGTAAGTAAGGCTTTAGGAACTGGTATAAGGGGATTCTCTTTTAAAGATATTGAAATTCTTAGAAATGAATTAGGAAAACCTGAAGTTATTTTGCACAATGGTGCAAAGTTAATAGGAAATAAACTAATAAGAAATAATAATTCACTAAAGATACATTTAAGTATCTCTCATAATAATAGTAATGCAATTGCATATTCTGTTTTGGAGGGTGAATATCATGGAAATATGTAGTTCTAATAGCATAAGAAATATGGATAAAGATTATATAGAAAAGTTTAATATGCCAAGCATAGTTTTGATGGAAAATGCCATAATTAAATTTTTAGAAAATATAGATTTAACTAAAGAAAGTTTTACTATTATTTCTGGAAGAGGCAATAATGGTGGTGATGCCTTAGGCATTGCAAGACATCTGTTAAATAAAGGTAAAAAAGTTTATGTACATATATTAGAAAAAGAAAAAAATGGGTCTGTAGATTATAAAACTAACCTTGATATATTAGAAAAGTTAGGTTGCTATATACGAGATATATCTAATACTAAGCATTTAGAGACACTAAAAAATAATATAATAAATAGTGAAATACTTATTGATGGTATTTTTGGAACTGGACTTAATAAAGAGATTTCTGGAATATATTTTGAGACTATAAAATGTATAAATGAAAATAGTAAATTTACAGTTTCTATAGATGTTCCATCAGGTATAAATTCAGATGATGGTAGTATTTGTGGAATAGCTGTTAAGGCTAATGAAACAATAAGTTTTCAAGTTTATAAATTAGGATTTTTAAATTACAACAGCTTTGAATATTTAGGTGATTTAAAAGTTGTAGATATAGGAATACCTAAGAGTATAGTTTATAAAAACTCAGATAATATGAGATTTATAGATAGAGAATACATAAGAAATAAATTTCCTTATAGAAATAAATATGGTCATAAAGGTACATATGGAAGATCTTTGATATTTGCTGGACATAAAGGATTTATTGGAGCTGCTTACATGGTAGGGCAAGCAGCCATAAAGACTGGAGCTGGTTTGGTTACAGTATTTACTCATAAAGATGTCCAAAGTGAATTATCTATTAAGTTAAACGAAGGAATGACAGGAACATATAATTCTAAAGAAGAATACGAAGAATTTATTGGTGGGTCAAATGTAATTGCTTTTGGACCAGGTATGGGCAATAATGATTTAACATTTGAAGTGTTAAATAATATATTTAATATTTATAGTGGAAATCTTGTCATAGACGCAGATGGAATAAATGTATTAGAGGGAAAAAAATCAATTTTAAAAGAGTTTAAAGGGGACATAGTATTAACACCACATCCAGGAGAGATGGCAAGATTATTAGGTATAGAGATTAAAGATGTTGAAAGAGATAGAATTGGAATTGCTAAGGTTTTTGCAAAAGAAAATGAAGTTATAGTTCTATTAAAAGGATATAATACAATAATAACTGATGGAGATAAAGTATTTGTGAATCCTACAGGGAATAGTTCTATGGCATCAGGGGGAATGGGAGATACATTAACAGGAATTATAACCTCATTAATATCTCAAGGAGTAAATAGTTTTGATGCGGCTATTTTAGGATCATATATACATGGATACATAGGTGATGAATTATCAAGGGAGAATTTCACAGTAAGTGCTATGGAAATTATAAAAAATATTCCTAATAAAATTAAAGAATTGATTAGCTTTTAGAATAAAAAGGATTACTAATTAATAGTATGTAAGGTATAAGGTTTCATTAGGAGGATTTTCATGAGGAGTAAAAGAAATGCCATACTCATAATACTATTAATTATAATCTTAGGGGTTATAGGTGGATTAGCTATCTATCAAAGAACTTATAATTTAACACCAGAAGGTATATTGGAAGATATGTTTTCTATAGAATCTTATGAAACAGAAATAATATATGATGTTAAAAATTCTAGAGGTCAGTTCCAAGAAAAGGGTAGAATTTATTATGACGAAGAAGTTGGCACAAAAATTGTTTTAGATGATAGAGAACAATTATTTGAAAAGGACAAAATAATAATAAACTACGTTAAAGATGAAAAAACTTATGAAGTTGGAAGAGACTATGATCAGTTCTATAGATTTATGTTTATAAATGAATTAAAAGATTTGTGCAATGAAGAACATGAATTTACTTATAAGTGGAATGATGAAAATGAAAAGTCTGAAATAATATTAGAGTTTAAAAATTTAAATGGAAATGAAAATTTTTCAAGAGAAGTAATGGTTATAGATGCAAAGAAAAAGGTTCCTAAAGAAGCTACAATTTATGATAGGGATGATTCGGAAAGTGTTTCTATAAAGTTTAATAACTTTAGTAAAGTTAAAAATTAAGATTAATGCTGTGATTGCTTTTTTAAGCAATCACAATATTAAACTCAGAAAGTTATTTGAATTTAGGTATAGTTTTACATATTTAATATATTTTATTAGAAAAAATCATAGAAAACAAATTTAATAATAAATATTATGTCAAAAAATATCATTTGCTTAAGATAAAATCTTTGACAAGATGGCATATTTTGTAATATAATTTATACATAATTTTATAACTCTTTTTACATTTAGGAGTGATGTACATGTCAGTATCAAAGATTAATAAACAAAATTCAAAAAAAGAGAAAAAAATCGAAAATTTTAGTCAATTAAAAGGAAGAAATATAATAACATATAGTGAGGACAAAAAAGAAGACGACTTTTATGAAGCAATGAAGGAAGGATATAAGGCTATGGCTTTAATAAATTCACAATATGCTGAAGAAGGAACTTCTGTAGAATACTTTGATCAAATAGAATATGAGACATGGCTTTGCGGAGTGTGATATAAATGGCTAGTTTGAATGTAAAAAGAGGGGATATATTTTATGCTGACCTTAGTCCAGTTGTTGGATCAGAGCAAGGGGGAATAAGACCAGTCATAATAATACAAAATGATATAGGAAATAGGTATAGTCCAACTGTAATCGTTGCGGCTATAACTTCACAAATAAATAAGGCAAAATTGCCTACACATGTAGAAATTTCTTCTGAAGAATATGGGTTAAATAGAGATTCTGTTGTTCTTTTAGAGCAAATAAGAACTTTAGATAAGAAGAGATTAAAAGAGAAAATTGGACATATGACAGAGGACGATATGAAAAAAGTAAATAAATCTCTGTTAATAAGTTTAAACTTACAATAATTAGATAACTTAGACTATGATTAAATATTTAATCATAGTCTTAATTTTTTGTCTAAAAAAGGAATTTTTTATTGTTTTTTAGCTAATAATATATAAAATTTAAAAAAATAATCAATTGTAATCGATATAATTTTTGTATAGTATTAAAGCTATAAATGTGATACTCTAATTAAAACTTTTTCATAGAAAAATTTATCCAGGATATACTATTATAGACTTTAATATTAAAAAGACGATTTTAAGTCGTGAAAATTAAAGATAAATAGAGTAGTCTAATTGCTTATTAGAATATGCTTAATGAAAGTAAAAAGCATAAAAAGATTAGCATAAATAAAAAATTACTATATGAAAAATCATTTTTTTGTGATAGAATGAACTTGGCAAAAAGGTAAAACAATATTTTAAAAAAGTTTACATAAATGTACAGGAGGTCATTATGAGCAACAAGATACAAGAGTTAAAAAGCATGTCTAAGGTTATAAGAAAAGACATAGTAACTATGCTTACTGAGTCAGCATCAGGACATCCAGGTGGATCTTTATCAATCGCAGATATAGTAACAATTTTATACTTCGATGAAATGAATATTGATCCAAAAAATCCAAAGGATCCAAATAGAGATAGATTCGTTTTATCAAAAGGACATGCAGCACCAGTATTATATAGTGCTTTAGCAAGAAGAGGATATTTTGATCCAGCAGAATTAACAACATTAAGAAAATTTGGTTCAAACCTTCAAGGACATCCAAATATGAACGACTTACCAGGAATCGATATGTCAACTGGTTCTTTAGGTCAAGGTATATCAGCAGCTGTAGGTATGGCATTAGCTGGTAAATTAGACAACAAAGATTACAGAGTATTTACTATTTTAGGAGATGGAGAGTTAGAAGAGGGTCAAGTTTGGGAAGCAGCTATGTCAGCAGCTCACTACAGATTAGACAACTTAACTGCTTTCGTTGACTTCAATGGATTACAAATAGATGGTGACATTAAAGAAGTAATGAGTCCATGCCCAATAGACAAGAAATTCGAAGCTTTTGGATGGAATGTAATAGTTATAAATGGACATGATTATGAAGAAATAATGAATGCTATACAAAAAGCTAAGAGTACAAAAGGAGCACCAACTTGCATAGTTTGTAACACAGTAAAAGGTAAAGGTGTTTCATTTATGGAAAATGAAGCAGCTTGGCATGGAACAGCTCCAACTAAAGAGCAATGTGAGCAAGCTATAAAAGAGATCGGAGGGGACAACTAATGGCGAAAAAAATAGCAACTAGAGAAGCATACGGAAAAGCATTAGCTGCTTTAGCTAACGAAAATAAGAACATAGTAGTTTTAGACGCAGACCTTTCAAAATCAACTAAAACTGCAGATTTCAAAAAAGCATGTCCAGAAAGATTTATAAACATGGGTATTGCAGAAGGAAATATGATGTCAGTAGCAGCAGGTTTATCAACTTGTGGAAAAATTCCATTTGCTAGTACATTTGCTATGTTTGCTGCTGGAAGAGCATTTGAGCAAATAAGAAACTCAATATGTTACCCAAGATTAAATGTAAAAATATGTGCTACTCATGCTGGTTTAACAGTTGGTGAAGATGGAGCATCACACCAAGCTATAGAAGATTTATCTTTAATGAGAAGTATACCAAACATGACAGTAATATGCCCATCAGATGCAGTTGAAACAGAAGCCGCAATAAGAGCTATTGCTGAATATAATGGACCTTGCTACGTAAGATTAGGAAGAGCAGGAGTTAATGTAATAAATGATAGACCTGAGTATAAATTTGAAATTGGAAAAGGTATAGAATTAAAAGAAGGTAATGATGTAACATTATTTGCAACAGGTATAATGGTTGATGTAGCTATAGAAGCTGTTGAAGCTTTAGCTAAAGAAGGAATTAATGCTAGATTAATAAACATTCATACTATTAAACCAATAGATTCAGAGCTTATATTAAAAGCTGCTAAAGAAACTGGAGCAATAGTTACATTAGAAGAGCATAACATAATTGGAGGATTAGGATCAGCTGTAGCTGAGGTTGTTGGAGGAGAATATCCAGTACCAGTAGTTAGAGTTGGTGTTAAAGATACATTCGGAGAAAGTGGTAAACCAGACCAATTATTACAAGCTTATGGATTAACTTCAGAAGAAGCAGTTAAGGCTGCTAAGAAAGCAATAAGCTTAAAAAGATAATCTATAAGATATAGAAAAGAAGCAGCATGAGTAATTTTTCTCATGCTGCTTTTTATTTTATACATAAAAAGACAAAAAAAGTATTATTTTGAATTTTATTGCCAAAATATGAATATAAATGTTAATATTAAGAATTGAAGGCAATAATATAAATGATGAATTAATAATTAATTTAAAATGGGGAGAGAAAATTAAATATAAATCTATTAAGAGGGGGTTTTTAAAATGAAGATTAGTATGAAGACATTAAAAGAGTATGGAATAATTACTTTAGGAGTAATTCTTTTAGCTGTATCTTTAGAATACTTTTATTATCCTAACGATATTGCTGCTGGTGGAGTATCAGGTTTGGCTCTAGTTATTAATAAGATAACAGGTATATCACAAGGAATGTTTATGAATGTTGCTAACGTTATATTATTTGCTTTAGCATTTTGGCTTATAGGTGGAAGTTTTGGAGGACGTAGTATATATGCAGCCTTTGGATTATCCATAACAATAAGTTTAATAGAAAGTTTTTTACCAACTTTTGCAGTAACAGAAAATATGCTTTTAGCTACTATTTTTGGTAGTGTAGTTGGAGCTTTTGGAATAGCATTAGTGTTTAGCCAGAATTCTTCAACAGGAGGAACAGCTATTGTAGCTAAAATATTAAATAAGTATTTACATATTGAAATAGGAAAATCACTTTTATGTGCAGATTGTGTTGTTGTAGTATGTGCACTTCTAGTATTTGGGGTTGATAAAGCCTTATTTGGATTAATTGGTGTTTTTATAATGGGAATATTAATCGACAAAATAATAGAAGGTTTTAACTCATGTAAACAACTTTTAATAATCAGTGAAAAAAGCGAAGAAATTTCTCAGGTAATAATGAAAGAAATTGAAAGAGGATGTACTAAAATAGAAGGTACAGGAGGTTATTCAAAGGAACCTGTAACAATACTTTATGTGGTAGTAAATAGAAGGCAGTTTATAAGTCTTAAAAAGAAAATTAAGGAAATAGATCCAAGAGCATTTATAACAGTAAATGATTCTAAAGAAGTCTTTGGAGAAGGTTTTCTTGATTTAGTAGAAATGTAGAACTTTGTTATGATATAATTAAGATGCTTTACATTAAGGTATAAAATATTAACAAAAATTAAGTAGATTAATGTAGAAAAGTAGGGTAAAATAGTAAAATAGATTAGTGTTGATAGCAATCGGGTAAATTTATATATATTTTTTCTAAACCTTTGTTTAGATTTTAATTTGTTGAGTAGAAAAAAGTTATTAAGGAGTGTTAACAATGATAGAATTTAGGAATGTTAGCAAGGTCTATAATAAGAATGTCAAAGCACTTACAAATGTCAATATAAACATTGACAAGGGTGAGTTTGTATTCTTAGTTGGACCTAGTGGTGCTGGTAAGTCAACTTTCATAAAAATGTTATTAAAAGAAGTTGAGCCGTCAACTGGAAACATAGTTATGGGAAACGAAGATTTATCTAAGATAAAAAGAAGACAAATACCTTATCATAGAAGAAAAATAGGGATGGTGTTCCAAGACTTTAGATTAATACCAACTCTTAATGTTTATGAAAATGTTGCCTTTGCAATGAGGGTAGTAGGGGCTTCGCCAAAAGAAATAAGAAAGAGAGTTCCAATGGTATTATCACTAGTTGGATTATCTAATAAATATAAAATGTTCCCAAATGAATTATCAGGAGGAGAACAACAAAGGGTTTCAATAGCAAGAGCTATAGTTAATAATCCTAAAGTTTTAATAGCTGATGAACCTACAGGTAACTTAGATCCAGAAACAGCTAAAGAAATTATGGAACTAATAGATGATATAAACAAGGCAGGAACAACAGTAGTTATGGCTACTCATGCTAAAGAAATAGTTAACTCAATGAAAAAGAGGGTTATAGCTATAGATAAAGGTGAAGTAGTTAGTGATGTTCAGAAAGGAGGATATGAATATGAAGTTTAGTACTATAGGATATTTCATATCAGATGCTTTCAAAAGTTTAAAGAGAAATAGAACAATAAGTATAGCTTCTATAGCAACTGTTCTTACTACATTATTTATATTTGGAGCATTTTTATTAACTGCTTTAAATGTTAAAAATGGGGTTACAGATGTTCAAGACAAAGTTGAGGTTAAGGTTTTCCTTAAAGACGACGTAACACAAGAGCAAAGGGATGCAGTTGAAGCAAAGCTTAAGACTGTTCAAGGGGTAAAAGAAGTAGAATTTGAATCTAAAGATCAAGCTTTTGCAAAGATGGAGGGTTCAAGTGATTACAATAAAGAGATTTTAGCTGGATATAGCAAAGAAAATAACCCATTACCAGCTTCATACATAGTAAGATTAGAAAATCCAGAAGTAGCTTCAAGCGTTGAAAGTGCTATGAAAACTAATGATAAATATATGGCTGGTGTAGAAGATGTAGGTAATGACGAAGAGCTTATAGGTACTATAAACTCCTTTGTAAAAGTTATTAATACAGTAGGATTAGTTTTAGGTATAGTATTCGTAGGTGTATCACTATTCCTAATAGTAAATACAATAAAGATAACAGTTTACTCAAGAAGAAGAGAAGTAGGAATAATGAAATTCGTTGGTGCAACTGATTGGTTCATAAGATGGCCTTTCGTAATAGAAGGGGTTATAATTGGGCTTGTAGGTGGTATTCTTTCAACACTTTTATTATTTGCAGGATATAACTTCTTATACGGAAAAATTGTATCTTCATCATCATTATATATGCCACAATTTGTACAACCGATGTATGTTTTAACAACAATGTCATGGCAATTTATAATAGCAGGTATTGTTATTGGTGCAATAGGTAGTATAATAGCTTTAAGAAAATTCTTAGACGTTTAATATTTAATATAGAATATAAAAAGCTTAAAATACGTAAACTATTTAAATATAGCGTATTTTAAGCTTTTTTTTTTGGAAAGGGTGGGTTTTTATGAGTCACAAGGACGATGAAAAAAAGAAATATAATAATATTATTAAAAATTTTAAGAAGAAAAAAAAACTTAGAGTTTTAGCCATGGGTGTTGCTTTAACTTTAATAATTGGTGTTTCTGTATATGCAGGAAATAGACTAACTGCATTTGGAATTTTACCTATAACTAGTGTAAGTGCAGTTCAGTCATCATTAGAGAAAGTAAATGATACAGAAAATTTTAAAAAGGTATTAGAAATAAGAGAAATGCTCTATAGATGGTATGATGGAGAAATTGATGATAGTAAGTTGGCTGAAGGAGCTATAAAGGGTATGGTTTCGTCTTTAGGGGATCAATATACTTACTATATGAATGGAAAAGAGTTTTCAGATTTTAAAGAAAAAAGTCAAGGAAACTACATGGGAATTGGTATTCAAGTGGCTGCTAAAGATGGTAAGATAGTAGTAATTGCTCCTATTCAAGGAGGACCAGCTGAAAAGGCTGGAATAAAAACTGGAGATGTTATATTAAAGGTAAATGGAGAGCAAGTTTCAGGAAACGAATTAGATAAGGCCGTTTCAATGATGAAAGGTACTACAAAAGAAAATATAAAATTAACATTATATAGAGAAGGTAAAGGCGAATTTGACGTTGATGTTATGAGAGATGTAATTAAAACAGTTAACGTTAAAAGTGAAATGATTGATGGAGATATTGGATATATAGAAGTTTTAGCTTTCGATGAGGGAACAGCTAAAGACTTTGAAACTCAATTAAAAGCTTTAGAAGATAAAGGTATGAAGGGGTTAATCCTTGATTTAAGAGGAAATCCAGGAGGATTTATGAAAGAATGTGTAGACCTAGTATCAAACTTTGTTCCAAAGGATAAGGTTATAGTGTCTACAATAGATAAGTATGGTAATAAAGAGGAAAGTGTATCTAAGGGCGGAATAGCACAGGGAATGCCTTTAGTAGTTTTAATTGATGGAGGTACTGCTTCTGCCTCAGAAATAGTAGCAGGAGCTATTAGAGATTATGATTTAGGAACTCTAGTTGGAACAACATCCTTTGGTAAAGGAATAGTTCAAGTTGTTTTAGATAAGATAGGTAAAGAAAAAGATGGTACAGCTTTAAAAGTAACTATTTCAAAATATTATACTCCAAATGGAGAAAATATTCACAAAAAGGGTATAGGACCAGATGTTACAGTTGAATATCCAAAAGAGCTTAAAGAAAAGACATATTCAAGAAGTACTGATCCTCAATTTGAAAAAGCCTTAGAAATCATACAAGAAAAGATAAAATAAATAAAATTTTGGAGGACTTAAAATGAATTTACTTATAGAAAATATAAGAGGTATATCTTATGCATTAGTAAGTCCTGCCTTGTCTTTAATGTTAATAGTAATAGCTATAATATTTTATTTTAAAAATAGGAAGATAGCTTTTATGCAGAAGTTAATGCTTGGGAGGAGTATTCAATCTCCTCTTGAGATGACTTTATTACAGATATTAATTGGCATATTAGGAGGGCTAATAGCCAGTTTATTACTAAGTATTTTAGGAGTAACCTTTGAAAATAGTTCTTTAATAGATGTTATTTTAACAGTATCAGTATTTTCCATTGTCTATAAGAATAGATTTATTAAATTTCCGTATATAGCAGCCTTGCTAGGTATTATAGGCGTTTTATTAAGCAAAAATACTGAATACTTTGGAAGAGGCTTTAGTTTTTCTATTAATTTAACTTCAATTATTGTGTTAATATGTGTTTTTTCAATTGTTGAAGGTATCTTAGCAATGATAGATGGAGACAAAGGTTATTTACCTATCTTTACTCAAAAGGATGGAAAGTTAGTAGGTGGATTTGGCTTTAAAAGATTTTGGGCACTGCCTTTATGCTTATTAGTTGTTTTAGGAGCTAATAGTGGAAATTCAATTATTAATGAAGTTAAGGATTTACCCCAGTGGTTACCATTTTTTTATGGAGATAAAGCAAGAGCATTAATGAGTGTTGCAGCCTTAGGAACTTTAGCAGCTTATGGAGCAACTTCATATGAAGGAACTACGTTTACTCAAAGCAAAAGATGTAAGGTGATAACATCTGGATTAATTAATATTGCATATGGTATAGTGGTTATAATATTAGCTTATTTATTAAAAGAAAGCTTTATTTTTACCATTGCACTAATTATTTTAATTCCATTACTATATGAACTTAGAATAAGAATGGAACTAAAATTAGAATCTCTTAGAGAGCCTTTATATTTTTCAAATGATGATGAAATATGTATTTTAGATGTTTTACCAAATTCTATTGCATATAAGAAGGGATTAAGAAGTGGAGATAAAATAGTTAAAATTAATGAAGAAATCCCTAAGAATGAAAAAGAAGTATTTATGGCAATAAAGAGAAATTTTTATGGTTTAGATCTTGAAATAAGAAAAAATAATGGGAATATTGAGAAGCATACAATTACAGGTGAGGATAGAGGAAAGCAGTTTGGTATAGTGTTAGTTCCTAAGGGAATATCCTTTGATAAAGAGATAGATGAATTTTTAGAAAAATTGAAAAAAGCCAGTAAAGATGAAGAAGTAAAAAATAAATAATAAATAATGGTTAACTTGGCTGTATCTAATGTGCACCTATTAAGGTGAGAATTATTTTAAGATACAGCCTTTTATAGTTAGGAGGGAAAAATTATGGGAAAATTTAAAATACAATCAAAATTTAAACCTACAGGGGATCAGCCTAAAGCAATAGATACTTTAGTTCAGTCTATTGAAAATGGTAATAGAGGGCAAACTCTTTTAGGAGTTACAGGATCAGGAAAAACATTCACTATGGCAAATATCATAGAAAGAACTCAAAAACCAACCCTTATTTTAGCTCATAATAAGACATTGGCAGCTCAACTTTGTGCTGAATTTAAGGAATTCTTTCCCGACAATATAGTAGAATATTTTGTTTCATATTATGATTATTATCAACCAGAGGCTTATGTGCCTCAAACAGATACTTTTATAGAGAAGGATGCATCTATTAATGACGAGATTGATAAACTTCGTCACTCAGCTACTTCTGCACTTTTAGAGAGAAGAGATGTAATAATAGTTGCTTCAGTTTCTTGCATATATGGACTTGGTAATCCAGAAGAGTATAAAAAGCTTACAATATCTTTAAGACCAGGTATGATTAAAGATAGGGATGAAGTTATTAAGAAACTTATAGAAATACAATATGAAAGAAATGACATAGACTTTGCAAGGGGAACATTTAGAGTAAGAGGAGATAATTTAGATATAATTCCTTCATCTTCATCTTCTAAGGGTATTAGAATTGAATTCTTTGGAGATGAAATAGATAGAATAAGAGAATTTGATGTTCTTACAGGAAATATAATTGGAGAAAGACAACATGTTAGTATAACTCCAGTGTCTCACTTTGCTGCCTCTGAGGAAACCTTAGAAAAATCAATAAAGGTAATAGAAGATGAACTTGAAGATAGATTAAAAGTTCTTACAGCTGAGGATAAAATATTAGAGGCACAAAGGTTAAAGCAGAGAACAAATTATGATATAGAAATGATTAGAGAAATGGGATATTGTCAAGGAATAGAGAACTATTCAAGAATATTAGATGGAAGAATGCCAGGAACTCCACCTCAAACTTTACTTGATTATTTCCCAGAAGATTTCTTAATGTTTATAGATGAAAGCCATGTTACACTACCTCAAGTTAGGGCAATGTATGCTGGGGACAGATCTAGAAAGACATCTTTAGTTGAGTTTGGATTTAGACTACCTTGTGCATTTGATAATAGACCTCTTAAATTTAGTGAATTTGAAAGCAAAATAAATCAAGTAGTCTTTGTAAGTGCTACACCAGGAGAGTATGAACTAGATCATTCTAAAGTAGTAGCAGAACAAATAATAAGACCTACAGGACTTTTAGATCCTGTAATTGAAATAAGACCTATACAAGGGCAAATTGATGATCTTTATGGTGAAATTCAAAGAACTGTACAAAGAGGATTTAGAGTTCTTATAACTACTCTTACAAAGAGAATGGCTGAGGATTTAACTAAGTATTTAAAAGACTTAAATGTTAAAGCTACATACATGCATTCGGATATAGATACCTTAGAAAGAATGAAAATAATAAGAGAACTTAGACTTGGAGAGGTTGATGTATTAATAGGTATAAACCTTTTAAGGGAAGGATTAGATATACCTGAGGTTGCTTTAGTTGCAATATTAGATGCTGATAAAGAAGGATTCTTAAGATCTGAAACTTCCTTAATACAAACCATAGGTAGAGCCGCTAGAAACTCAGAAAGTAAAGTAATAATGTATGCAGATAATATTACTAAATCTATGGATAAGTCTATTAAGGAAACTGAAAGAAGAAGAGTTATTCAAATGGAGTATAATGAAGAACATAATATTACTCCTACTACTGTAATAAAAGGAGTTAGGGATATAATTGAAGCTACTAAGGTTTCAGAAGAAAAAGAAAACTATGAAAGCGAAGTTAAAAAGGCAGCTAAGAAAGATATTCCTATAGAAAAACTTATAGAGCAATATGAGGAAGAAATGAAGGAAGCAGCTAAGAATCTTCAGTTTGAAAGAGCTGCTGAACTTAGAGATATAATAAAAGATTTAAAAGAAAACTCTAAATAAAGATTTTTTTAGATGTATTTACATAATTATGTTTAATAAAGTAATTATTGTATTGAAAAGAGTTTTACAAATTTAAATTAGATGTTAAAATGAATAATAGATTATAAAAATAAACATAAAATGAGATAAAATATAATACAAATAAAAAAAGCATAAGTATATAATTAAAGGCACTATTAGAGGCAATTAAATAGATGTTAATGTTTAATTTTATAGGGAAATCTAAAAGAGCTGAAAGAATGTATTTAAGTTTTAGGAGGAATATATGGCTGTTAAAGTAATTACAGATAGCACTAGTTGCATACCAAAAGATTTAGCAGAAAAGTACGGATTAGAGATAGTATCTTTAAGCGTTATAATGAATGGAGAAAGTTATAAGGAAGTGGATATAGACAGTGAAGCTTTTTATGATGAATTAGCTAAATGTGATAAACTTCCAACTTCATCTCAACCACAAATGGATGAATTTTATAATGCTTTTGAAAAATTTGCTAAGGATGGTCATGATATAGTCGCAGCGTTTATATCATCTAAATTAAGTGGAACATACACAACATCACATATAATAAAAGATATGATTTTAGAAAAATATCCTGATGTTAAGATTGATCTTATAGACTCTCAAACTTCAGTAATGGCACTTGGAATTGGTGTGTTAGAAGGAGCTAAGGCGGCTCAAGAAGGAAAAGACTTTGATGAGGTTTCAAAAATAGTTAGAAATACTATAGAAGAATCAGAGATAATATTTGTTCCAGGTACTTTAGAGAACCTTAAAAAAGGTGGTAGAATAGGTGGAGCTGCAGCTTTATTTGGGAAAATGCTTAAAATAAATCCAATTCTAACAGTTAAAGAGGGCGCTGTTGTTGTAATGGATAAAGTTAGAACTAAAAAGAGAGCAATAGATAAGATCGTAGAAGTTGTTAAACAGGATTTAAAGGAAAAAGGAATAAAGCAAGCAGTTGTATGTCATATATTAGCTGAAGATGAAGCTAAAGATTTAGCTAAAAGACTTAAAGAAGAATTAGATTTAGACTCTATGATTGGTGAAATAAGTGCAGTTATAGGTGTACATGTAGGGGTCAAGAGTGTAGGTATAGCTTACGCTAGAGAATCTTAATTAAATATAAATTAAAAAAGAAGCCTGATAAACTTATTAAAGTTTATCAGGCTTCTTTTATTGTTTTAGGTAAATAGAACATATATTTATAAAAGAAGTTTTTAGCTAATTATAAATTTACGTAAAATAAACTACTAAGTATTAAGAGATTTTGTGGTTAAAATTGTATTTAAAACTATAATATGTATATGTAATATGTTAAAATAATGTTACTAAAACATTAAGGAGGGTTAAGAAAGTGATTAATTTAAAAGGGGTAGATAAGGAGTATACACAGGGAGTAAAAGCTGTAGATAATTTAAATCTAGAAATTAAAGATGGTGAGATATTTGGTATATTAGGACCAAACGGAGCTGGAAAGACTACTACAATAAGTATGATTACGGGAATAGCAGATCCTACTAGTGGAGAAATAAAAATAAATAATATTGATATAAATAAGAATCCTGTAGAAGCTAAAATGCAATTTGGATATGTTCCTGATAGTCCAGATATGTTTTTAAGATATAAAGGAATAGAGTATCTTAATTTTATGGGAGATGTTTATAATGTTAGTGAGTCAGATAGAGAAGACAGGATTAAAGACTTAGCTAAAAGGTTTGAAATGACTAATGCTTTGGGAGATAAAATTCAAAGTTATTCTCATGGAATGAGACAAAAAATAATAATAATGGGTGTTTTAATTCATAAGCCTAGTATTTGGATATTAGATGAACCTTTAACTGGATTAGATCCAAAATCTTCTTATATATTAAAAGAGATGATGAGAGAACATGCAAGTGAAGGGAATACTGTATTATTTTCTACACATGTCTTAGAAGTTGCAGAAAAGTTATGTGATAGGGTAGGCATAATAAAAAAAGGGAAACTTATTTTTGTAGGTACATTAGAAGAGTTAAAAGAAGAATTTAAAGGTGATGAATCACTAGAAAAAATGTTCTTGGAGATTACTGAAAATGAATAGAATTAAATTATTATTAAAATATTTTATAGGAAACTCTTTTTATAATGCTTCTAGTAACATAAAATCTAGAAATCTAGCTATAGTTATGTATATCTTAATAATAATAGGAATATCTACACCTATAGCTAATATGATAGATTCTATGTACCCTAACTTTGCTAGTATTGGACAAGAAGGATATCTTCTTTCAATTATATTTTTAATTGGATCACTAACTTTATTAGTTTTAGGAGTTTATGATATTTTAGATTCATTTTTCTTTTCACAGGATATAGAACCCTTAATGCCATTACCATTTAAAAGTGGTGAAATAATGATAGGGAAATTCATAACATGTTTAGTGGATATGTACATTTATTTAAGCATTACAATAATTCCTTTAATATCTTTTGGATTAAATGCTAAAATAGGATTTTCTTATTTTCTTATGATTATTCCAGTTTATTTATTCGCTCCAATTATAATAGTAATATTTTGTATACTAACAACTATGATTTTAATGAGTTTCATAAATGTATCTAAATATCAAAATACTTTTAAAATAATATTTGGTACATTAGGAATAGTCTTAATTTTAGGAGTATATTCTTTAAATTCAACAGGATTAAATTCAGAGAATGTTTCAGTGGCATTAAGAAATAAAACAGCATTGGTAGACTTAACTAATAAAATATTCATAACTACCACCTTTAGTGTAAAAGCATTAATTTATAGCAATTCTCTAAAAGGATTATTAAATTTAGGCCTTTTAATTGGTATATCAATAGTAGCTTTAATAATTGCATATTTCTTAGGAAAATCAATGTATAACAAGATACTAAGTAGAAATTTAAATGTATATAGCGAGAGAAAGAATATACTAGAAAATAATAAGGATAAGGTTGTTGTAAGGAGTTCAGTAAGAAAAGCAATGATATTAAGAGAGCTTAGAACAATATTAAGAGACCCCAGTAACTTTATAAACTGTGTTGTTATGATTGTTTATATGCCTATATTTATATTTATTTTCTTTATAAAAGGAAATATTTTAGCAGGGGATACTCAGTTAGCAAAGGATACAATAATAATGGCATCTACTTTTATAGTTACAGCCTTAACCATAGCAGGTAACTCAGTTGCATCAACAGCCTTAAGTAGAGAAGGAAAAGAAATATTTATATCAAAATACATTCCAGTAGATTATAAGGTTCAGATTCAATCTAAGCTTATAGTTTCTTTCATAGTAAATGGATTAGTACTTATATTGGGAATAGCTATATTAATTTATTTAAAGTCATCTCCATTGGTTATCGTAATGAGCTTATTAGTACAAATGGGAACAATAGTCGCAATATCTTTATGGGGAATGATTCTAGATTATTTATCACCTAAGTTAGAATGGACAGATACAAAGAATTTATATAGTAAGAATTTTAAACCTTTATTAGTAATGTTAATTTGCTTAGTAATAGGAGGATTTAATATAGGGTTAATTGTTACCCAAAGTCCAATAATAGTATTTTTAATAGACATAAGTATTCTGTTAATAGTAAGCTTAATTTTATATAAAATTCTTATGGAAAAGGGATTAGAGGCTTATAAAAGGTTATAATATAATAATTTATAAAAACGTAATCTTTTTATAAATAATAAAATAAGTATATTTGATATTATTTTAGTAAAGAACAAATTAAAATTTAAAAGTTTTAATTTGTTCTTTTTAAATATATATAAATAGCTTAAGATATGTGTAAATATTATTAGATATTCATAAGGATTTAAAGTGAATATTTAAATGAAATATAGGTGAAATTTAAATTAGATGGAGGGAGAGAATGAAAAAGTTTTTTAAAGTATTAGGAATTATATTATTGAGTTTAATAATTATAATGGGAGCTTTAGCTTATTATTTTAGAGGACAAATAGGTTTTTATATAAATATAGGAAAAGAGTATTTAGAGTTAAAGGAAAATCCACCTAGTATTGAGGACTTAAAGAATATTAAAATGAGTGAGGATATGGATTTTAAGGATGTAGTTTATAAAGATACTAATGGCAAAGCTCAGACTTTAGATATTTATGGACCAAAAAAGAAGTTAAGACATGGGTCACCAGTAATTCTTTATATTCATGGAGGAAGCTGGGTTTATGGAAACAAAGAAATACCAGATCTTATAGCACCTCTTTTAGATTCTTTTAGGAAAGAAGGATACACCATAATAAGTGTAGGGTATGAACTTGCTACTGATAAGGTTGATTTTAAGAAACAAGCTTCAGATGTTAAGGATGCCATAAGATGGGTTTATAAAAATAAAGAAACTTATGGATTTAACACTGATGAAATAGGAGTTATAGGGGCTTCTGCTGGGGCACACTTATCCTTGTTAGCCACATATAGTGGGGAAGATGAATTTGTTGATGATAAGGAACTCTCTAACTATCCATCAAAGGTTAAATATGTTGTAGATTTTTTTGGTCCAACTGAACTTAGTACCTTAGACATGACTATGGCTTCATGGGATTTAAATAATTCAATAGAGAAAACTGAAAAGCAATTAAGAGGGGAAGAAAGTATAACAGAATATATGGATAAATATAGTCCAATAAATTATGTTAAGCCTAACTTACCAAAGACTTTAATAGTTCATGGACGTCAGGATAAATTGGTTCCATACAGTAATTCAATGGATTTATATAATAAGAGTAATGATATGGGTAATGATATTCAAATACTTACGTTAGAAAATAGTGGCCATGATTTTTCTCAAGTTGATGTAAATGAAGTATTTGAACTTGGGTTTAAAGTTTTAAACTTTATACTTTTTAATACTAAGTTTTAATATAAAGATAAATTTTTATATATTTTAATAATTACTTATTATATAAGTTTTTTTAAATTAAAGTTTATAAATTATATGATAATTGGTTCAAATTTCACTTTTATTGTAAAAGAAGATATAATAAAACCATCAAATTTTTTTAGGGTAAGGAGTTTTCTATGGATAAGAGGTTGTTAAAAGTATTAAAGTATGACTATGCAGTAGAAATGGATAAAAAGAGAAACTTAAAAGCCATAAGAACACTATATGATATGAACGAAAAAGAAGAATACCATATAGATGAACAAACATGGCATGATTTAGATTTAGATAAGGTTTATTCAAAATTAGATAGAAATTATAGTAGCTTAGGAGAAGCTGCACTTTATTCAATGCTTAGAAATCCTTTGAATGATGAAAAAAAGTTAAACAATAGAAGAGAAGAAATAGAGTATTTTAAAGAAAACGAAGAAGTAAGATTTAATATTATGGGGATATTTTTTGAGTTAGGGAGGGATAAAAAGAATAGCTTATTAGATATGATTAATGAAAAGCTAATAGAATCTAATAAGTTTAAATATTATTTTTATACAATTACGGGAAAGATTTTACCTTTAATATTAATACTTACTGCAATCTTTGTAAGCCTAAGTGCAATGCTTGGATTAATGGCGGTAACCTTCTTTAATATTTATGTAAATAGTAAGGAAAGAGACAGAATTAAGGCAAATGGACTTATGTATTTAAGAAGAGTAATAAAAGCATCTAAGCAGGTAGTTAGAATTAATGATAAAAATTTAGAGGACTTTAATATAAAGATAAGAAGAGACTTAAAAGATTTAAAATCAATAGATAGAAACACTAAAATGATTAGCTTTATTAATATGTGGGGGGGAGTATTTGAATTTACGTCAGTATTATTTTTGCTAGAAGAAACTGCATATTATAAAATTGCTGATTCTATAGAGAAAAATAAAGATTCAATTTTAGGCCTTTATAAAACATTAGGTGAAATTGAGGCAATTATATCTATTGGAAGTTATGAGGAAGAAAAAAAGGACAAGATAACTAAACCTAAATTCATAAAAGAAACAACATTAGAGATAAAAAATGGAATACACCCAATTATAGAAAATCCAGTGGCTAACTCCATAAATATGAGTAAGAGAGGAATTGTTCTTACTGGAACTAATATGTCAGGTAAATCAACATTTTTAAGGATGTTAGGAGTAAATATGCTTTTTGCCCAAGCCTTTAATTTTGTTTTAGCAGAAAAATATGAGGCTCCAATATTTAATATAGTTACTTCAATTAGTCCAAATGATGATTTAAGTATTGGTAAAAGTTTTTACATGGCTGAAGCAGAATCAATTTTAAGAATAATAAGAGCCTTAGATAAGGATTTACCAGTATTTTGTGCAATTGATGAGATTTTTAGAGGAACAAATCCAATAGAGAGAATATCAGCTTCAGCAGAAATTCTTACTTATATAAATAATAGAAACAGTATTTCTATAGTTGCAACTCACGATAGAGAATTAGTTGACATATTAAGAGAAAGTTATGAGTTTTATTATTTTAGCGAAAATGTTGATAGCAAGAATGGATTAAGCTTTGATTATAAGCTAAAAAGAGGAGTATCTAAAACTAGAAATGCTATAAAGTTACTAGAATATATAGGTTATCCAAAAGATATAATAAACAAGTCATATAGAAGATCAGAAAAGCTAGAAGGCTTTATTTAGAAAGGATTGTTAGGATGTTTAAACCAGTTAAAAACATGAAAGTTTATGAGCAGGTTGTTGATCAAATAAAAGAAATGGTTAGAGTAGGACAGATAAAAAAAGGAGATAAGCTTCCTACAGAGAGAGTTATGGCAGAAGAGCTTCAAGTAAGCAGAACTTCTATAAGAGAAGCTATGAGAGCTTTAGAGGTTGTAGGATTAATAGAGAGTAGACAGGGAGCAGGTAATTATATAAGGGAAGAGTTTGATGATGTATTATTAGAACCGCTTTCAATAGTATTTATGCTTCAAAATGGAACTAATAAAGATATTTTTGAATTAAGAGAAGTTTTAGAATTGTCTACTATATTTTTATCTGTAATGAGAATATCTGATGAAGAATTAAAAAAGCTTGGTGAACTTGTGGAGAGGTTTAAGACATCTAGGGATGAAGAAGAGAATGTTAAAATTGATAGCGAATTTCATAGCATAATTGTTAAAGGAGCAAATAATGTACTTATAACTAATTTGTTAGAAGGTGTATCTGAATTAGTTGATAAGTTCATAAGTGAAGGAAGAAGAGCTATTTTAAGTGATGAGGGAAATAGAGGAAAGCTATTAGATTTTCACGAAAAAATATATTTAGCTATAAAAAATAGAGATGCTTATTCTGCATATAAACATATGCAAGAGCATTTCCAATTAATAAAGGAAAATATTTAGTAATAGAAACTTTATCTGAAATTAAAGTAAATTTTAACCTATTATAAGCCTATATAATAACTGTAAAAATTGACTAAAATATCTAAAAGGTATAAGGTTAAATTAGGGTATAAAAGAGACTTTTAGTAATAAATATCAATATAGCATATTAAAATAATATGCTATATTTTATAAAAGAAAATTGGTCATACCAAAATTTGTGGTATAAAAGTTTATTATGAGGGGTGAAAGAATTGAATATGTATCTTATGTTTTTTCTTGCTCTTATACCTATAATAATTCTAATTATAGGTTTAGGAGTTCTTAAAATTCCAGCTCATAAAATATGTCCTATAGCTTTAATAATTACCATTTTACTTTCCATATTTATTTGGAAGATGCCTACTATAGATGCCTTAACAGCAGCCTTAGAAGGTATTGCCTTAGGAATATGGCCAATAATGATAGTTATTATAGCAGCAGTATTTACTTATAACTTAGTAGTTCACACAAAGGCTATGGAAGTAATCAAATCAATGTTAATAAGTGTTAGTGATGATAAAAGAATTTTAGTTCTCATACTAGCATGGGGATTTGGAGGCTTTTTAGAAGCTGTAGCAGGCTTTGGAACAGCTGTTGCTATTCCAGTTGGAATAATGGCAGCCTTAGGATTTAATCCTTTTTTTGCCTCTGTTATATGTTTAGTGGCTAATACAACTCCCACAGCCTTTGGAGCAATTGGTCTTCCTGTTATAACCTTAGCTAATGTATCAGGAATTCCTATAGAATCCTTAAGTTATTATGTAGTACTACAATTATTTCTCTTTGTGGTATTAATCCCATTTGCCTTGGTAGCTTTAACTGAAAAAAGTTTAAAGGGGATAAAAGGAGTCTTTGGTATAACTTTAGCCTCTGGTCTTTCCTTTGGCATAGTTCAAGTCCTTGTAGCAAAATTTTTAGGACCTGAATTACCAGCAGTTTTAGGATCAATAGTTTCTTTATTAGTCACAATTTTTATAGCAAAAAAATTCTATAAACATAATGAAGAAACAAAAAGAGAAGAAAAGTTTGAATTAAAAAGTGTCTTAGTAGCCTTTTCACCATTTATATTAATATTAGTCATAATAATAGGAATTAGTCCTTTATTTCCAGGCTTATATAATAAATTAAGCGAAGTAAGGACATCAGTTAATATATACACTGGTGTTGGCGCTAAACCATATACTTTTGTATGGTTAACAACTCCTGGAATATTAATATTAATAGCTTCTTTTATTGGAGGGTTTATACAAAAAGCCTCTTTTAAAGAAATGGTAGAAATTTTATTAAAGACGATTAAACAAATGAGTAAATCTACTATAACCATACTTGCAATAATAGCTCTAGCTAAGGTTATGGGCTATAGTGGAATGGTTGCATCTATAGCAACAGTATTAGTTATGATAACAGGTTCATTTTATGCTTTTATAGCACCTTTTATTGGAGCTTTAGGGACCTTTGTAACAGGAAGTGATACATCTGCTAATGTATTATTTGGTTCTCTTCAAGCTGAGGTGGCAAATTCTTTAGGAATAAGCCCAGCATGGCTAGGGGCAGCGAATACTTGTGGGGCAACTGCAGGTAAAATGATATCTCCTCAAAGCATAGCTGTGGCCACTGCGGCAACAGGACTAGCTGGTAAAGAAGGAAAGATATTAAATTCAACATTAAAAGTATGTATAGTATATGTAATTTTATTAGGTTCAATAAGCTATTTAGGAAGCCTAATTTTTGTGTAATTTTTGAAAACGTTTGTTGATGTTTATTAATTAAAGTCTCAATTATTAAAGTATTAAAAATTAAAGGATTTATAAAGGGAATGGAGTGATTTTTATGAAGATTATGGTTTGTATTAAACAGGTTCCAGGAACTTCAAAGGTTGAGGTTGATGAAAAAACAGGGGTTTTAAAGAGAGATGGAGTAGATTCTAAAATGAACCCTTATGATTTATATGCTTTAGAAACTGCATTGAGGATAAAAGAAAAGAAAGGTGGACATATAAAAGTTATAAGTATGGGGCCACCACAAGCTAAGGCAGTAATAAAAGAGGCTTACTCTATGGGAGCTGATGAAGGAACCTTAGTTTCAGATAGAAAGTTTGCTGGGGCTGATGTTTTAGCAACTTCATATACATTATCACAAGGAGTTAAAAAATGTGGAGATTTTGATATTATTCTTTGTGGTAAACAAACTACAGATGGAGACACAGCACAGGTTGGACCTGAAATGGCTGAATATTTAGGAATTCCTCATGTTGCTAATGTTAGAAGAATATTAGATGTTAATGATGATTTTATTAAAGTTGAAATGGATATGCCTAATACAATAGAGGTACTAGAAGTAAAATATCCTTGTCTTTTAACTGTAGATAAAGATATTTTTCAACCTAGATTACCTTCCTATAAAAAGAAACTTGAAACAGATGAAAGAGAAATAAATGTAATATCTTTAAATGATTTTGAAGATAAAGATGAGAAAAAATATGGTTTAAATGGGTCACCAACTCAAGTTGAAAGAATATTTCCACCAAGCAATAATGATGACCATGAAATTTGGACAGGAGATTCATCTGAATTAAGTGAAAGAATGGAAGATAAATTAAGAGAGCTTAAGTTTATATAGGGGGTAAGAGTTATGGGAAGATTAGTTGTTAATCAAGATAAAATAGAGGATGCAAATAGTGTAATAAAAATTTGTCCCTTTGGAGCTATGGAAATAGTTAATGGAAAAGTTGAAATAAATGCAAGTTGTAGAATGTGTAAGGTATGTGTTAGAAAAGGACCTAAAGGAGCCTTTGAGTTTGTTGAAGATGAGAATAAGGTCTTAGTAAATAAGGATGAATGGAAAGGTATAGCCGTTTATGTTGACCATGTAAATGGAGAAATTCATCCAGTTACCTTAGAACTAATAGGAAAAGCTAGAGAATTAGCTGATAAGGTTAATCAGAAAGTTTATTGTTTATTTATGGGGAATGGAATAAAAGATAAGGCTGGAGAGCTTTTACATTATGGAGTAGACGAAGTTATTGTATATGATTATAAAGAGCTTGAAAACTTTAGAATTGAGCCATATACAGCTGTCTTTTATGACTTTATAAACAAGATTAAACCTTGTTCAATATTAGTAGGAGCCACTACATTAGGTAGATCATTAGCCCCAAGAGTAGCTGCTAGATGTAGAACAGGACTTACAGCAGATTGCACTATACTTGATATAAAAGAAAATACAGATTTAGTTCAAATAAGACCAGCCTTTGGTGGTAATATTATGGCACAAATAGTAAATCCAAATTCAAGACCTCAAATGGCAACTGTTAGATATAAAGTTATGTCTGCTCCTGAAAGAAATGAGGAATGTACTGGAGAAATTAAGTACTTTGAAATAGAAAAGGACAAATTAAAATCAGATATAGAAGTTAAAGAAATTAAACAAAAACCTAAAGAACATAGTATATCAGATGCTGAGGTAATAGTAGTAGCTGGTAGAGGAGTTAAATCAGAAAAAGATTTAGAAATAATAAAAGAGCTTGCTGATTTATTAGGTGGAGAGCTTGCAGTTACAAGACCTCTTATAGAAAATGGATGGGCTGATGCTAATAGACAAGTTGGATTAAGTGGAAGAACAGTAAGACCAAAACTTATAATAACTTGTGGAGTTTCTGGAGCTATTCAATTTGTAGCAGGAATGAACAATGCAGATTATATATTTGCCATAAATAAAGATGAAAAAGCACCTATATTCAAGGTTGCTCACTATGGAGTAGTCGGTGATATTTATGAAATTGTTCCTAAACTTATTGAAAAAATAAAAGGGGAAGGGGTGCTTTAATATGAGTTATAACAAAATAAATGAAAGTGGAATTGAATTTATAAAAGGAATAATAAATGATAATGAAAGGGTATTTATTGGAGAGGAAATAAGTGAAGATTATTCTCATGATGAGTTAGGTTCAGAAAAACATATGCCTGATATTGTTGTTAAGGCTATGAATAGAGATGAAATTGTAGAAATAATGAAATATGCAAATAATAATAATATTCCTGTAACAGTAAGAGGAGCTGGTACTGGACTTGTTGGAGCAGCAGTTCCAATACTAGGAGGAATTTTATTAGATTTAAGTGGAATGAATAAAATATTAGAGTTAGATGAAGATAACTTAACTCTTACAGTTGAACCTGGAGTTCTTATTATGGAAATAGCTAAATTTGTTGAGGAACATGATTTATTTTATCCACCAGACCCAGGAGAAAAAACAGCAACCATAGGGGGGAATGTTAGTACAAATGCAGGAGGAATGAGAGCTGTTAAATATGGAGTAACAAGAGATTATGTAAGAGGAATGGAAGTAGTTCTTCCTAGTGGAGAAGTATTAGAGCTTGGTGGAAAAGTTGTTAAAAATAGTTCAGGATATAGCTTAAAAGATTTAATTATTGGATCAGAAGGAACATTAGGAATAATAACAAAAATAGTATTAAAACTATTACCACTTCCAAAGAAGGTAATAAGTCTTTTAGTTCCATTTAATGATTTAGAAAGTGCCATAGAAACAGTGCCTAAAATAATAAAATCAAAGAACATTCCAACAGCTATAGAATTTATGCAAAGAGATTTAATAATATCAGCAGAGGAATTTTTAGGAAAGAAATTTCCTGATAGCTCATCAAATGCTTATTTAATATTAAGCTTTGATGGAAACTCAAAGGAAGAGGTTGAAGGATATTATGAAAAAGTAGCTGATATATGTTTAAAAGAAGGAGCTTTAGATGTATTTATATCAGATACAGAAGAAAGACAAGAATCAATATGGTCAGCTAGAGGAGCTTTCTTAGAAGCCATAAAGGCATCAACAAGTGATTTAGATGAGGTTGACGTTGTTGTACCAAGAAATAAGGTAGCAGAGTTTGTAAAATTCACTAATGAAGTAGAGAAAAAACTTAATGTTAGGATAAGAAGTTTTGGACATGCTGGTGATGGAAACTTACACATTTATATATTAAAGGATGAATTATCAGAGGATGAATGGCATAAAAAACTTAATGAAGCCATGGAAATACTTTATAGAAAACAAAGAGAACTTAATGGACAAGTCTCTGGAGAACATGGAATAGGCTTAGCTAAGAGATTATATCTAAATGAATCCTTAAATAAGGCCACAATGGATATTATGAGAGGAATAAAATTAGCCTTTGATCCAAATAATATTTTAAATCCAGGTAAGGTTTGTGAATAAAATAAGTTGAAAATTTAATTAGCATATAAAAGTTAATAAAAAAATACTCCTTTTAAACTTAGTTTAAAAGGAGTATTTTTTATTATGATGTCATTCCGATATACATACCTACAAAGTATGGGATAAGCCATATGAACCAAACTACTAAACTGAATTTGTGGAATATAGCCTTTGCTTTTTCACTACCTCTGTTTAAAACAATTGTTGCCCAAACAGCATGTATAAGCATTAAAATAATAGCAAGCATACCTGTTGATTGATGTATTAATAAATCATTTGGAGTAATACCTTTGTCAGTTCCTGCAGCAACGATTCTACTCATTGTATAAGTTCCAAGAGTATCGCATACTAAACCACACCAAAAGATTATTACATGTTTTTTCTTTAATATACCTGCTCTATGCTCGCTCCAAACACCAATTGTATAAAATATTAGTGCTAATGTTATAAATATAATAGCTGGAATTAATAATTTAGGCATAAAAAAACCTTCTTTCTTAAATTAGAATAAAATTTTATAGCCTGTCCTTAAGTTGAAGTTTTCATATATTAAAAGAAATCTAAAGTTTGGATTTACTTTAATATGTGAAAATTAATTTTCATTGTGGACTAGGTTCATATTAATAATAACATATTCACAAAAAATTCATAGACCTAATGAGAAAGTTTTGTTTACAATTTGTTTAAAAAATAAAATTTATTTTTAGTTTAACATATTTATCTAATTAAAATTAATTTTTAGGGAAATAATTTGTATTTTAAAAGAAATTAAAGAAAAAAATGTATTTAATGATATAATAGATGTAATTAATTATAATAAAAAATTAGGTTTAGAAAGGGGAATAGAAATGTCTAAAAATTTAAAAGAGTACGTAGTTATTATTTTTACAGCAATAGTATTAACACTTCTTATAAATAAATTTTTACTTTTTAAAATAGTAGTTCCAACCCCATCCATGGCACCAACTATTGAGCCGGGAGATCAACTTTTTGCTACAAGAATACATAATTTATCTAAGATGGAAAGAGGAGATATGATAGTTTTTTATTCAAAGGAATTTGATGAAAGAATGATAAAAAGACTAATAGGATTACCAGGAGATAAGGTGGAAATAAAAGAGGATGGAACAGTGAATGTAAATAATGAAAAGTTAGATGAGCCTTATATAAAATACCCAGGTTGGAAAGTGAATATGAATTTTGAAGTTCCAGAAGACAAATATCTTTTATTAGGAGATAATAGAGATAACAGCAAAGATGCAAGGTATTGGAGTGATAAATATATAGATGGGGATGATATATTAGGAAAAGCTCAAATAACAGTATGGCCTTTAAATAGGTTTAACTTTGCAAACTAAAGAATAAAATTAAGGAGGTTTTTATGAGTACAGGGTTATTTATAGATTGCTTGCTTTTAATATTAATTATATGGTGGATTTATGATCTGCTTAAAGGAGAATTTTTAACTAATAAACTAGGGGCAAAGGCGAGTTTTGGATGGTTAATTGGAATTTTAATTACTACTATAATAGTAATTATTATTACATTTCCTTTAGTAAAAAATACATATGAAATAAAAACTTTTATTAGAGGTTCAAGATTAAATCAGTATATATCAAGTTATAAATTATCGGGATTTAGAAACTCTACTGTTATAGCAAAGGGTAATGATAAATTTGAACAATTAGATAATGATTTAAAGTTTGAATATATGGAATCTGTTAGAAAAAACATAATTTCTATTGTTTCATATAATTATGGAATTGGCGATGGTGGATATATTGAAATTCATGAGATGATTTCGGATATGAAGGTAGAAGTTGATGTTGGAAAAGATAAGTATGTAACTACAGGAAGTGACTTGCAATTAAATGGAGAGATATTATATAAAAATGATTTAAGTTTAAGTTTTGGAGGTATTGGCGTTTCTGGTGAGGAGGATTTAGAATATGTACCTATATATTTTGACATAAGGGTATTTAACAATTTAGATGAGGGGTTTATAGAAAATATAAGTTTTGATCCTATTGTAAATGAAGCATTAGAAAAAAATATTTATAAAAAAGAGGGACTAATTTCGAGAGAATATATAAACACTAGTCTAAGTGCTAAAGAATCTAGTCAGTATGAATATTGTATTATATTTAAAAAGAATGGTTTTACAAAGAATGAGATTGTGGAATTGGCAAAAAAAACAAAATTTAATGTTAGCTATGTTAAGTGTAATGGCAATGATAAAAAGTTTCAGCAAAAGCAATGGAGTTTAGAGTAAAGAGATGAATTTTAATATTTTTATTTAAAATAAAAATTTATAAAACAAGGAATTAGTTTTCACTTATATAAGAGACTAATTCCTTGTTTTTTGTTAAGGTTAAATAGTTTTATAAAAACTAAATTAGTTATTATATTTTGTTTATGAATTTGAATTAGAATACTATAAAGTTTTATTTAGCTATTTAAAATATCTAATTAATTTTAAAGCCTTAATTTTTTCTTTGTCTGATATATCAGGATTATTATATTGAACTTTCCATACATAAGATTCAATTAAGTGATATATTAATCTATAAATATTTTTTCTAATAATCTTTTCAGGAGAATCTTTTAATTCAATACCATATCCTTTTAAAAAGGATTCATTTATAATCCAAGGGTTTGAAAAATCAAAATCTATATCACCAAATAAGGCTCTATCTATATCAATTATTGCTGCCACCTTAGGATTTTTTGAATTATAATCTTTAACTAATATATTGCCTGTCCATAAATCACAATGAACAAGATGAGCTTCTTTAATTTCATCCAATACTTGAGAGTTATCACTTATTATGGATTCAAAACAATCTAGTTCTTCTGTAGTGAAAACTTTATATTCATGAAGTTTAATCTTTATTTTTTGAAATTCATTAAGCATGAATTCGCTCCATGAATTGAATCCATTGCCATTTAAAACATCATAAACTCTTCCAAATTGGTTAGCTGTTATTTGATGTAACTTACCAGTATATTTACCAGTTTCTTTGTATAGAGAATTTTCAATTTCTTTATCAAGTTTTAATTCACAAAGTGGTTTGCTATCTATATATTCAATGATCATATAATCTCTAGAAATTAAATTTTTACTTACATCACATTTTAAAACTTTTGAACTAGGAATATTTCTATCTTCACAAAGAGAATATACATATTCTTCTCCTTTCATTAGATTAAGTTCAAATGGTAGAAGTAGGTTAGTGTTTATAGGACCAACCCTCAGTATGAAATTTTCTTTAGTATTTAATAATTTAATAAGGTATGTTGTATTGAACAACCCACCATTTAATAGGTTTGCTTTGAATTTAGTATTATCACCAAAATGATTTGTAATTATTTTTCTTAGCTCAAAGTCTGTTAACTCTTTAAAAAGGTTTGAATCTTTATTCATTAATTAATCCTCTCAATAATAAAAATATTAGATTGTGTTTTAAAAAGTGTTTAAAACATATAAGATAATAGAATTTATGATTAGATTTTAATATTAATAATAAGTTGTAGATAGAGTATTTATTTAAGATTAACTTGTAACATTTCATAAATTAAATAAATATATTAAAAATAGAGTCAAAATTATTAAATTCTCATAAAATAGTTTTTTATGAGATATAAAGTGCTAAAAAATAAGCGAATATTAGGCTTTTAAAAATATATTTAGACTTAGGTAAGATGTTTTTCATTTAAATTTTGTTTAGTAATCTCTAGAAATTAGCATTTATTAATTTAATAAGCTTATTGATAAAAGATAAATAAAATAGGGGGAGAAAAAAATGGACCTTATGCTTTTAGTACCAATATGTTCAATCATAGCACTTCTATTTGCTGCTTACTTAGGAAGAAAAATAATGAAATGTGATGAGGGTGATAGCGAGATAAAGGCTGTTGCAGAAAAAATCAAGAGAGGATCAAATGCATTTTTAATTAGACAATATAAAGGAGTTTCTTTATTCTTTTTAGGTATATTTATTATCTTAATGATTCTAAGTCGTATGGGATACTTATCTATCTTTGTTCCTTTTGCCTTTGTTACTGGAGGATTATTCTCTGGTTTAAGTGGCTATCTTGGAATGAAGACTGCTACAAATGCAAATTCAAGGACAACTACGGCGGCTAAAAAAAGTTTAAATGGAGCTTTAAGAATAGCTTTTTCTAGTGGAGCAATAATGGGATTAGTAGTTGTTGGATTAGCACTTCTTCATTTAGGAGTTTGGTATTATATTTTAGATTGGTATTACGCAGCTTTGCCAGAAGTTGAAAAAATAGGACAAATAACTTCTGCAATGCTTACCTTTGGTATGGGAGCTTCATCTATGGCTCTTTTTGCTAGAGTAGGAGGAGGGATTTTTACAAAGGCAGCTGATGTAGGGGCAGATTTGGTAGGAAAAGTTGAGGCTGGTATTCCAGAGGATGATCATAGGAACCCGGCAGTTATAGCAGACAATGTTGGGGATAATGTGGGAGATGTAGCAGGACTTGGAGCAGATTTATATGAATCATATGTTGGGTCATTAGTTTCAGCTTGTGCTTTAGCAGTATCAGCAGGGTTAGGATTAGATGGGGTTATGCTTCCATTAACTATTGCCTCTGTAGGAGCAATTGCATGTATAATAGGAACATTTTTTGTAAAAGCAAAGGAAGATGCAAGTCAAAAGGCACTTCTTGGAGCTTTAAGAAGAGGGACATATATAGCTTCAGTACTAGTAGCTATTTCAGCTTTTTTTATAGTTAGATTAGTACTTGGAGAAAATAATTTAGGAATATATTTTAGTATTTTATCTGGATTAATTGCTGGTATTTTAATTGGATATTTTACTGAGTACTATACAAGTGATAATTATAAACCTACTAGAAATTTAGCTGATATGACTAAGACTGGTTCAGCTACAACAATAATAGGTGGATTGTCCTTAGGTATGATTTCCACTGCCATTCCAGTAATTATAATTTCTATATCTATAATAATTAGCTTTTTAGTATCAGGGGGTTCAAAGGATTTTAGTCTTGGCCTTTATGGTATTGCTATCTCAGCGGTAGGAATGCTTTCAACATTAGGAATAACACTTGCTACAGATGCCTATGGGCCAGTGGCAGACAATGCTGGTGGAATAGCTGAGATGACAGAGCAAGATCCAGAGGTTAGAAAGAGAACTGATGCCTTAGATTCCCTGGGAAATACTACGGCAGCTACAGGAAAAGGCTTTGCTATAGGCTCAGCTGCTTTAACTGCATTAGCATTTATAGCTGCATATAAGGATTCTGTAGAGAATATAGTTAAATCACAAGGGTTAGATTTTACATTTAATCTTTCTATAATAAATCCTCAAGTTTTAATAGGATTATTTATTGGAGGAATGGTTACGTTTGTATTTTCAGCTCTAACAATGGATGCTGTGGGAAGAGCAGCTTCTCAAATAGTTGTTGAGGTTAGGAGACAATTTAAAGAAATAAAGGGATTAATGGAAGGAAAGGCAGAGGCTGATTTTGAAAAGTGTGTAGATATATGTACAAAATCATCTCAAAGAGAATTAATTCCTATAGCCTTAGTAGCTATTTTAACTCCTATAATTACTGGTTTATTACTAGGGCCAAATGGAGTAGCTGGACTTTTAGCAGGTTCTACTGTAACTGGTTTTGTATTAGCTATAATGATGGCTAATTCAGGTGGAGCTTGGGATAATGCTAAGAAATATATTGAAGGTGGAGTATTAGGCGGAAAAGGCTCAGATTGTCATAAGGCAGCTGTAGTTGGAGATACTGTAGGAGATCCATTTAAAGATACTACAGGTCCATCCATTGATATATTAATAAAATTAATGTCTATGATTTCTATTGTATTTGCATCATTAATACTTGCAATAGGAATATTTTAAGAAAAATTTGAATATAAGATAATAAATAGCTTAAAGATAGAAACTTAAAGCTATTTATCACATAGTGGTTGCTATTGTAGATACCTCTTCTGCGCTCTAAGGTTTTTGCTTACCTTAGAGCTTTTTTTTAATAAAAGCAAGTTTGTCTATAAAAGATCCAATTAATATCCCTATTGTGTAACAAAGTAAATCACTCCAAAGGAAGCCATGTCCAAGAACTAAGCCGCCAAGAGTTGTAGCTCTAATATTATTAATCCACTGAGCTTGATATATTTGGCTAAATTCTATTCCAAAGGAGAAAATAATAGCGATTAAAAAAGAAGTATTAGTATTTAGTTTTGGAAATAGAAATCTAAAGCCAAAATAAACCATAGTTGCCCAAAGTATATCTCCTAAATAGGGTGATATTAAACTAGGCATATAGGACATGAACTTTCTAGATAAAAGTCCAAGAATCATAGTTAAAATAGTTAATATAAAATATTTTTTTCTCATAAATTTATACCTTTCATTAAATTATATTTTAATAAAAATTTTATAGAAATTTTTATTAATATTAGTTTAATTAAGTTCTTTTAAATCATGGTTTAATAAATAGGTAAACTTTATAATTAGTCATAGATTTAAAAGATTTATTACTTAAATCATAGTTAAATATGAATCCTATTGTTTAAATTATATCAGATAATAAAATGAAATTTATATTTTAATATATTCCTTAAATTTTTGTGTTAATTCTTAAGGGATATGAATAATATAAAAGTAATTAGATGTATTTAACTAAGTGATCAATTTTTAGGAGGCGCTATCTAGTGACTGATAGAGTAGAATGTAAGCTAAAAGCTAAAGAATTGTTAAGAGGAAGATGGGAAAATGCTGTAGGAGCATGTTTGTTATTTTTTGTTTCAACATTTTTATTAAGTTTTTTATTATCGCCAATACCTATATTCGGGTGGATTATAATTGCACTGATTTCTTCGTTTTTAACTGGAAGCTTTATAAAGTATTGTATTAAGCTAAATGAAACAGAGGGAAAAGTAAAATACTTAGAATGCTTAATAAGTTTTAAGACTACTCTTAAAATTTTATTGTGCGATATTTTAATTGGATTAGTTGTAGGAATAGGTGGGGTTATATTTACAATGATATTTTCAGTTGCTTCTATAGCTAGTCAAAGCATAGTAGTAATTATTGTAGCTCTTATTATTTTAGTTGCTTTAGGATTTTTTATAGAGGCAATATTATTCCCTGTACCTATGATATTAACAGAAGATGAGGGCGTTGGAGTAATGGAAGCTATAGAAATGAGCTTTAATATAACTAAGGGATATAGATGGAAGTATATAGTTATGAACTTAAGCTTTATAGGATGGATGATATTATCTTTCCTTACTTTTGGAATAGGTATGCTTTGGTTACAACCATATATGATGTTAACTTACTATCTTTTCTATAAAGGAATAAGAAGTGCTAACACTACTATTTAATAAAAATATATAAAGGAGTAAAAATAAATTTTATCACAATTGATAAAACTATTATTTAATTAAAGAAAGATGCTTAATTGTAAAATGAAATTGAACTAAATAAAAAATCCATGGTGGATTAACCTG
>OAVR01000067.1_pt1 | contig 64945 bp, 52 predicted proteins | sample 1476451 | NCBI WGS metagenome assembly OAVR01 (sample SAMEA2580105, study PRJEB22360) | human gut metagenome | biome: human gut; feature: human-associated habitat; material: faeces | place: Denmark | collected 2008/2010 | reverse complement strand
CTGCTAAGGCTTCTGCTTCGGCAGCTCCCAGTGCCTCTGCCGCTCCGAGCGCCGCGGCTAGCGCTAAGCCTAGCGCCTCGGCTTCTCGCTAATCCTAAGAAGGCTAAGCAGCACGAGGCAGCGGGGGAGTAGCGCATACCGGTCGTTCGGGTTTCCGGGTCTAGCGTCCTCGCTCTAGACCCGGAAACTAGCACAGGCGCTCGCAGGGCGTGGCTCCTGCTGTCTGCGGTATTGGCTACCTCCCTCCGGCTGTTTCAGATGGAACGGGGTGGAAGCATTAGGCTTCCGCCCCGTTCTTGCGCGTTCTGCCCCCTGATGCTTTCTAACTCCGACACCTTCTAAAGCCCGGCGGCTTCTAAGCCTCGAGTCCGGCCCCGCAACCCCTGTTTTTGTGTGCTTGGTTACAAATTGTACTTTTGGCTTGCATGCTCGGTTTCGGGTCTGTATAGTTGTATGAGTCGCCGCGGGGTGGAGCAGTTCGGTAGCTCGCCGGGCTCATAACCCGGAGGTCGCAGGTTCAAATCCTGTCCCCGCAACCAGAAAAACCCGGTATCTCAACGAAAAGTCGCTGAGATACCGGGTTTTGTTTTGCCCTGACGAGACCGAATCCCTATGTTATTCCCTACCTTTCAGCCAAACTCAGGCCCGTCGTCGAGGTGGGGGGGAGGGGGGACTATCACCCAACATCGAGGACTATCATCCAACGCCCCTTCGGGGCGTATGACTATCTTCGCTCGTGCATGATCTCGTGGGAGGGAGGTTGCAGAGGAGGATTTTCACCGCCTAATCGGCGTTGATACCGGCTGTTTACCGCCTGAAAATGCAAAAGCGGTATAGCATTTTCCCTCGTATCTCAACCGAATCCCAACCCTTTACCGCCTTCACCGCCTAAAACCGAAAACTTTTATATATACACACGCATATGTAGGAAGATGAACACTCGCGTGTACACTTTTTAGAAATTAGGCGGTAGAGGCGGCAACACACCATGTTTTGACTGATATACCAACGTTTTCGATATACCGCTTAGCCTCAAACAGGCGGTAACTAAGCGGTGAAAGAGTAGCGTCCCGCATAGTGGTGTAACCGTGGGTGGTCGGCCCGTTGCTTGTGATGGGTGCGGTCACCGTGTGATCCTTCGAGAAAGCTCTCTACTTCTGACTCGAAACGATTTGGAGGCACAACGATGACCGCTCCTCATATTATCGACCCTGCTGGCCTGCTTGGCGAGGCGTTATCCCAGGCGTCCCCAGATTTGATGCGTTCCCTGCTCCAGCACGTGATTAACGCGTTGCTCTCAGCGGACGCTGACACCGTGTGCGGGGCCCAGTGGGGCCAACAAGACCCGCAGCGTCAGGCCCAGCGCAATGGGTATCGCTACCGGCCCCTGGATACCAGGGTCGGCACCATTGACGTGGCGATCCCCAAGCTACGCTCAGGCACCTACTTTCCAGAGTGGCTGTTGCAGCGCCGCAAACGCTCCGAAAACGCCTTGATCACAGTGGTTGCTGACTGCTACTTAGCGGGAGTATCCACACGCCGCATGGACAAGCTCGTCAAAACCCTGGGGATCACAGGACTGTCCAAGTCCCAGGTCTCACGTATGGCAGCCGACCTGGACGAACACGTGGACGAGTTCCGCCATCGCCCCCTCGACGACGCTGGGCCTTTCACGTTCGTCGCCGCTGACGCACTGACCATGAAGGTGCGCGAAGGAGGACGCGTCGTCTCGTGCGCGGTCCTGGTTGCCACCGGAGTCAACAATGACGGACACCGCGAAGTACTGGGGGTGCGCGTATCCACCAGCGAGACCGGCCCGGCGTGGAACGAGTTCTTCGCCGACCTGGTCGCCCGAGGCCTCACCGGCGTGCGCCTGGTCACCAGCGACGCCCATCTGGGCCTGGTCGAAGCCATCGCAGCGAACCTACCCGGAGCCACCTGGCAACGATGCCGCACCCACTACGCCGCGAATCTCATGTCCGTCACCCCCAAAGCACTATGGCCCGCCGTCAAAGCGATGCTGCACTCGGTGTACGACCAACCCGACGCCGCCTCAGTCAACGCTCAATACGACCGGCTCTTGGACTACGTGAACGACAAGCTCCCCGCCGTGTGTGACCACCTCGATCAAGCCAGGGCAGACGTCCTCGCCTTCGCGTCCTTCCCCACCGGGGTATGGACCCAGATCTGGTCCAACAACCCCAATGAGCGCCTCAACCGCGAAATCCGCCGACGCACCGACTCCGTGGGGATCTTCCCCAACCGCCAGGCCATCATCCGCCTGGTCGGAGCCGTCCTCGCCGAACAAAACGACGAATGGGCCGAAGGCCGACGCTACCTCAGCCTCGACATCCTCACCAAATCACGACTCACACCCCAACCCACCCAACAGGAGGAACCCCCACTCCAACTCAGCGCATAACCCACCCCGAAGGACACAAAACGATTACACCACTCCACAGGACTTGAGCTGAGCAAGAGCACGTTCTACAATTGACGCATAAGTTCAAGGAGGTTCGCATGACCGCTTACGACCACTCGTCGGGGTACACCTACGGCACCGATGCCGTCCCCACGTCTCCGCTCACACTCGAGGATCTACGCCAGATTGAGGCCGCCGCGCACGTCCAGCCCGGTGACGCAGAGCTGCTCGCGCGAGCAGAACCCATCCTGGCGCCGCATGCCATGGAAATGGTCGACACGTGGCGCGGGATTTTGGCTCAAAAGACCTACCTGGCAGCACATTCCGCGCATCCGGATGGACAGCCGAACCCCGAGTACGCGCAGGCGTCAAAGCCCCGATTCGCCCAGTGGATCATCGACATGTGCACGCGCGAGCGGGATCAGGCGTGGTTGGACTACCAGTACCTGATTGGAGCTCGACACATGACCGCGGCGAAGAACGCGGCGGATGGGGCGGACTCGACGCCATTCGTGCCTCTGCGCTACGTGCTCGCCTTCATCGCGCCGACTGTGGAGGTCGGGCACCGTCTCCTGGCGGAGGGCTTCGAGGGCGCAGAACTGGACGCTGTCCGTGACGCGTGGACTCGCGCTGTGACTGTCGCCGTGACAGTGTGGGCGTATGCCTACCGCGATCACCCCGAGCAATTCTGATCCGGCGCTCGCCACCTACGACTCCCCCATCGGCCGCCTCACGCTTGATAGCGGTGTATTCGTCTTTCGCACTCTCTGACTGCTCTCCCTGGAAGCCTCAGTGGCTTCCAGGGAGAGCTTTCTTTCTGGGTTATAGGACACTACGTGTTGCTGGTTGGGTGACTTTTCGGCTTTCTGGTGCGGGAAAGTCACTCTTTCAGTTGGTCGTGTTTGCCTCGTTCCTGTGAATACTGCATCGTGCTCTGTGTGTGGCTGCCCCATGATCCGTCACGGTAAGAAGTCAACAGGAGGTCCTTTGAAGATCGCGGTGGTAGAAGTCCGCTCATCATCAAGGACCTCGACCTCTACCCACAACCCCCGACCAATACCTGGTCACCCACACTAGTACCACCCAAACGAGGCAGGTACACGCTAGAGGACCGCGTTGCCGTCCACCGCTGCTGCATCGACCTAACCCTGCTCCAAATGGCCACAGGGCTGCGCGTAAGCGAAGCAAGAACTCTCATGTGGGACGACATCATCACCGACGACCAAAACCGCCCAGCGTGCATTATTCGGGCTGAAAACGCCAAGACAGGCACCACCCGCGTCGCGGCTCTCGTCGAGCCTGCGGTCTATGAGCACCTTACCCGTAGACGAGATGAAGTCGGTGGAGCCTACGTTGTGGGCGCACCGCTCAACCCAGACACCGAGTGGGACAGATACAACGCTCAGAAGGCTCTCAAGGCGTTCTACAAGGATCTGGCTCGCGACTGCGGAGTGCCTCTGCTGGAGACCCACCGCACCCACGTCTGGAGAACCACCCTCAACACCATGTACCGCACGGACGTAGACGCGCTACTGCGTGCTCGAACGCTCGGCCACTCGGTCGATGTGAACGCACAGGCATACTCAGACCTGTCAGACCTCACAACGCTGTACGAGGCAGCCCGAGCACGGCGTAGGGAGGAAAGGTAGTCCCTACCTTATTCCCTATCTTTCGTGAGGATATGCCGGTAACTTCAAGTATCTTTAGGGAAGGATAAGGGGACGGTTACCGCACAATATCAACGATTACTTGGCTGTATCTCACTGTTTCATTAAAAAGAGATGCAGACCCCGGAGGTCGCAGGTTCAAATCCTGTCCCCGCAACGGATAACTCCCGATAGCTTTTAGCTATCGGGAGTTTTTTTATTCCCCAAAACCCGTACCCCCCCCCGCTGACCTATCTCCTTCTGCCGTCCTCCTGTCACTCTCCGACTCACCCTCCGACCGCCGGCCTGCCTTCTTTCGCCACCTTCCTGCACCTTTCCTATTGGCGACCTGTCTTCATTTGCCGCCTACCTTTCTTCTTCTTGTGCTACCTTTCTGCCGCCTGCTGGGCGGCTTTCTTTATATCCCCTGCCTTCTGTAATCTGCGGAGGGGGTCTTCTGAGCCTTGTTGGGGCGGTGCTTCGGGGAGACTGATAGGGGCTTGCCCGCTGCCCCTTCGGGGTGTTTGGGGTGGATCTTCCTGCCTCTTGAAACCTCCTCACGGAACCTCCTTATGGAATTTCATAGAACCGTCGTGAAAGTTACCCTGGACTGGTTTCGGAACGTCTCCCGATGTGTCTTTCGAGGTATTCCTCAGCGTGTCTATCGGGGCTTCAAGCGGATGTGCTCATGGGGGTGGCGGAGCCACTTCCGAGTGGTTATTGGGGGATGGTTATGCCTTCTTGAGACGCTGCTTTTGGGGGTTCTGAAATGGGGCTTGAAAGGGGTTCTGAAGGAGACTCTGGGGCGGGTCTCAAGGACCCAACGAGGGGTTCGAAGGATGCCTGAGCGGGGGAGTGGCGAGGGGGATATTTTTGCCTCAAAGTGCATTCTCAAAGTGGAATATGCGAAAGATGCCTATATTCCGGGCTTGGAAATCACCCGTTCTGCCCCGGAATTCCGCGGTTTTTGGAAGAAAATGGTCTTCGAGTGCAACAATTCACTCTGAAAGTGATTGTAGTCACATATAAAACATTCAAGTTAATTGTAGGGTTTTTTGAAACTCTTTCAAAAAACGCTCAAAAACCCCGGAAAATCAAGGAAAAATAGCTCATTCAACCTCTAGTTGAGGGTGATTAAAGTTAAGCTAGAAGTTGAGAAAAAGCTCTTGTTAAGATTGAATCTTGTTCGATACCCAAAAATAGCCCCAAGAAACCGCTGGAAAAGGCTTTTTGACCTGGTAGCTTTGAGTACGTGGTCACCGCGGTCCGCCGCGTAGCTCTCCGGATCCACACCGCACCCCTCCATCACATGAGGACATCCCCGCAACACACACGGGGATGGTTGATGGAAGCGTCTCGTGCGGCGTCACATCCGCGGGCCGACCGCCTATAGGCTTCTCACCTATAGACCACCTATCACTCAACCACTCACGGGCGTTCACGCCCCAGAAACACCAACAACGAGGACAACCCCATGGCACTTCGCCCCCGCACTGTTAAGGCTGGCTCTCTCGCAGCCATCGCTGTACCCTCCGTGCTCGGTAGCACCCTGGTAGCACCCGCTTCCGCTTTTGCACCCGTCGTTCAGGACATCCCCGGCGCAGCTACCGCAACCCAGGCTCCGAAGTCTCTGTTCACCTCCACCGTGCAGCCGACCCTCTCTCAGGTTGCTGTGCAGATCCGTCAGCAGGCTGAACAGGTAAAGCAGGCGCAGCAGGCTCCCGCAACGACCGCGGTTCAGCCCATCCAGAAGACTTACACTGCACAGGTTGCTCAGCCCGCACAAGCAACCCAGCAGGCTGCTCCCTCAGCTACCTTCCAGTCTGCACAGGCGGCACAGGCTGCACAGCCTTCCGCTCAGCCGACCCTGGCGCAGGTTGCACAGACCCCCGCAGCTACCCAGAATGTTGCCCCCACCGCTCAGCCTGCACAGGCTGCTCAGTCGGCATCCGGTGTGGCGGCAACCCGCACCAACCAGACTTTCCTGTCCTACACCTCCCCGGCTGGTACCACCTCGCAGTACCACGTCTACGCTGAGGGCGTGGACTTCTCCAAGCCCGTTGGCGTGGTCTTCTACTTCGACGGCGACTACTGGCGCAACGACCAGTCCAAGGTCTACGACCCCTCCGGTGAGCTGGCTCAGATGGCTGCATCCGCAGCGGCACAGAACATGCTGTTCGTGCCCGTCATCTCCCCGGACACCAACCGTTACGATGCTGGCGTGACCTGGTGGGAAAACATGGACCGTAACGGCGAGTTCTTCCGCTCCTTCGCTTCCTCCTTCATCGCGGCTAACGGCGTGGACTCCTCCAACGTATGGACCATGGGCTACTCCGGTGGCGCTGAGTTCATCACCTACGAGCTGAACACCAAGCCCCAGACCTGGCGCAACGGCGGCGGTTCCATCATGATTGCTGGCGGCGGCCTCGACGAGGGCACCCCCTCGGATGCGCTGAAGTCCCAGCCCATGTTCTGGTACGCAAACTCGAACGATGGCTCCGGCGAGACCTACCCGCAGACCTGGAGCGCACGAGGCGCCGTTGAGGGCGGCTACAACGCCTACCGCAACGCCGGCTACACCAACGCTTCCGCAACCGTTCTGAACGGCTCGGGCCACTTCGACTACAACTTCTCGCAGATTCTGAGCAACTCGCTCACCAAGGGTAAGGCAACCGCCGCTCCCAAGGCCGAGCAGAAGGCTGAGCAGAAGACCGAACAGAAGCAGCAGAACACTCAGCGTGCCCGCACCATGAGCTCCGCAACCTACCAGAGCTACACCTCCCCGGCGGGCACCACCTCCCAGTACCACGTGTACGCGAACAACCTGGACTACTCCAAGCCCGTTGGCGTGGTCTTCTACTTCGACGGTGACTACTGGCAGCGTGACGAGTCCAAGGTCTACACTCCCGACGAGGGCATGCTCGCGGCAATGGGTAAGATCGCTAACGCCCGCAACATGGTCTTCGTGCCGATTATCTCCCCGGACACCAACGCATCCGGCGACGGCATCACCTGGTGGGAAGACATGGACGCCAACGGTGAGTTCTTCCGCTCCTTCGCGAAGTCCTTCATCGGCCAGAACAACCTGGACGCTTCCCAGGTGTGGACCATGGGCTACTCCGGTGGCGCTGAGTTCATCACCTACGAGCTGACCGACCACAACACCGCATGGCGTAACGGCGGTGGCTCCATCATGGTCGCTGGCGGCGACTCGGACGGCTCCGTGGACGCTGATGCAACCACCAAGGCATCCCCGATGTACTGGTGGGTTGGCGCGAAGGACACCTCCGGTAACACCTACCCCGTCACCTGGAGCGCACGTGGCGCAGTCGAGTCTGGCTACAACGCATACCTGGGCGCAGGTTTCTCTGACGCCCGCGTGAAGCTGATTGACGGCTTCAGCCACCACGACTACGACCTGCCGCACATCCTGGCGTCCTCCCTGGACTTCGCGGGTAAGACTCCGGCGCTGGGCTACAGCGACCTGTCCGACTCGAACCCGAACTACAACGAGATCAGCTGGAACTCTGATCACCGCATCATGCTCGGCTTCGCGGACGGTACCTTCCGCCCGAACGCATCGGTCAACCGTGCACAGCTGGCAACCTACCTGTACCGCGTGGCTGGTCGCCCCGCAGTGAATGCACCGGCTGTTTCGCCGTTCAGCGATGTTCCGGTCAACCACCCCGCGTACAAGGAGATTTTCTGGCTGAGCCAGCAGGGCATCAGCGGTAGCGACTTCCGCCCCCTGGAGGCCGTCACCGAGTCCACCATGGCTGAATTCATGTACCGTGCGGCTGGATCCCCGGCACAGGCTCAGGGCGGCTACGCATCCCAGGCTCTGGCATGGGCTGCCTCCAACGGCATCGGTACCGGCTCCACCTCTTCGGATGCGATCACCCGCGCCGCTATGGCAGGCTACCTGTACATCTACGCGAACTAAAGCTCGCACCCCATAACGCATAAAGATCCGCCCCGTTCCTGAACTCATCAGGAACGGGGCGGATCTTTATAGGTTTAGCTCAAGAAGCTATGCGCTAGACCAGGCTTACTGGACCAGGCTTAGAGAGTCTGGGTGGGGGATTCCACAGCCAGGGGAGCCGGAGCAGCCGGAGCGTTCTTTGCCTTCAGAGCGGCCAGGCGAGCGTCCAGCTCAGTCTCGCGCTCCATCTGGTCCAGGGTGTTGAACTGAGCGTCCAGGGAGGAAGCTGCCAGCTCCTGCTGACCGATGACGCGTGCCTCTTCGCGGCGAACCTTCTCTTCGAAGCGGCTCATCTCGCTGGTCGGGTCCAGAACGTCGAACGCCTTCAGAGCGTCGTTCACCTGGGTCTGAGCTGCTGCAGTCTTCTGACGTGCGGTCAGCTCATCGCGCTTGTACTTGACCTCTTCAAGCTTGGAGCGCATCTTCTCCAGGCCGTCCTTGAGCTGGTTGACAACCTGAGTCTGGGAAGCCAGCTGAGGCTCAACAGCCTGTGCAGCCTTCTCAGCCAGCAGCTGCTTGTTCAGAGCGATCTTAGCGAGGTTATCGAACTTGTCAGCGTTGGCAACATCGCCAGCTGCGCGGAACTCATCAGCCTTGTTAGAAGCTGCCAGAGCCTTGGTGCCCCACTCCTGAGCGGCCTTGACGTCCTCAGCGTGGTCCTTTTCGAGCAGTCGCAGGTTGCCGATGGTCTGTGCTACTGCAGCCTCCGCCTCGCGGATGTTGTTGGTGTAGTCACGAACCATCTGGTCCAGCATCTTCTCCGGGTCCTCAGCTGCATCAATCAGAGCGTTGATGTTTGCCTTAGTGAGCTGTGCAATACGGCCGAAGATGGTCTGCTTAGCCATAATCTCCTACTTTCTGTTCACGGGCTGCGGGGGAGCACTACGCTCCTCGTGAGCCGTGCCCGTACAACTAATTATGTGGCAGATTTCTGGGTGCATGCTGTGAAAATGATGCACGCCTGATTTCTGCAATCTAAACTTTTGGTAAATTACCTCAGGTGTTTTCCGACTGGGGAAGAAAGCGGTGAGGTAAGCTATCCACCCCGCCGGTCAGACTGTAGAAAAACCTACAGAAATCGACCGACAGAATCGGTAGCATCGGAGGCGGTTAGAAGCTACCGCCGTCACCGCCGCCGCTACCCCAATCGCCGCCACCGCCGCTGAAGCCGCCGCCCCAGCTGCCGCCGCTACTACCACCACTGCTGTGGCCGCCGCTGCTACCCCAGCTACTGGTGCCGGAGTTCATCGCGGTCATCAGAGCGCCCAGCAGCAGGCCCTTCGCCAGGTCACCGCCGAAGCTGCCGCCGCCGCGGTCGTTCTGGTTGTTGTAGTAGTTGCCGACCTCGCTCTGAGCTCGGTTCTGCGCGTCGGTCGCCTTCTGGATCGCCATGTTGGCTTCCTTCATAGCGTTCAGCGGATCCGAAGAAGCCAGACGCTGAGCCTGACCCAGGTGACGCTCCGCCTCAGAAACAGCCGTCAGCGTCATCGGACCCACCGCAGCACGGCGGTTATTGATGTAGCTACGCGCACCGTTCACCGCAGCGTAGGCAGAACGCATCGTACGATCCAGGTTCTGCGAAGCCGCACGAGAACGCTCGCGGGTAGCACGCATATTGGTCATTGCCTTATCCAGCTCGGCGGAAAGCTGACGCAGCTGGTTCGCCAGAGTCAGCGGGTCATTCGGACGAGCCGAAGCGCTCTGATTGACCTGGTTGAGCACCGCCTCCATACCGGCAGCGACCGCACCCAAATCATCGCGACGCTGAGATGCCGCGAGGCTCTTCGCCTCCGCCACGTCTCGCTGAATGCTCAGCAAGTCGGTGCTCAGACCCAGCTGAGCCTGCTCCAGCTCCTGCGAGCGGGTATTCACTGCCGCACCCAGCGCCTGAATCTGTGAGGCGGCTTCCTCAGCGGTGCGCAGGTGAGCAACCGCCTCCGAACGAGCGGTCGCAACGGTCGCCTGAGCCTTCTCAACCTCCGCAGCGCACAGCACCATGTTCGACTCCAACAGGGTAGGAGTCTTAGAAATGGGCTCCAGCGCGCTGGGCAGGTAACGTTCCTTCAATGCGCGGTACTGGGCGGCAATCTCCTCCACCGAGGCACGCAGCTGCGGCAGACGCTGAGCCAGAGCCTCAATAGCCTGCGGTGCCTCCTGCTCCAGGTTGCGCAACTGAGCCAGCTTAGCGTCCTGCTCCTGAGCAATGCGGGTGACTTCCTGAGAGTTATCAATAATCTCAGTCAACCAGGCACGCTGCTCAGCCTCGGTATCCGGGATGCTATCGGTCAGGAGCTGCTGACGCTGGAAGGACTTACGCATCAGATCCTCAGCACGCGCAATCTCCTGGGCGAACTCAGCAACCTGCTGATCGCTGTACTGTGCGCGCGCAAAATCCAGTTCCTGCTTCGCGTGGCTCATCGTCGTATCAGCCTGCAGCAGGGCGCTACCGGCGCGAGTGCGTAGCTCCTCCAGCGGAACCTCCGGAATGGGGGAGTAGTTACGAGGCGCACCGTAGGAACGCTGAGGCTGCTGCTGAGCGTTCTTCTTCTTGCGGCGGCGGTACATCGCGTAACCGCCAGCACCCACGGTCGCCGCCGCACCCACACCGAGCACGCCGGTTACAACACCCGAAGAGCTACCGCCCTTCTGAGCCTCGATACCCTCAACCGCGGCAAGAGCCGCACCTGCAAAGTCGCTGTTCTGCAGCTTCGGCTTGATGTAGTTCTGGTACACCTTCGTCTGCTGATCGCTCGACAGGGTCTTCGTGCTACCCGCCAAGAAATACGCCTGGCGAGTCTCGGTAGCAATCACCAGCACCACATCGGCAGAACCCCAGTTATTCTTCGTGGCAAGCGCCTTTGTCCAGCTCGAAGAAGTAGACGGATTCTCAAACTTATCGATAACCACCACGTGCAAATCCACGTTGTGCTTCTTCGACAGAGCCGAAATCTTAGACTTCAGAGTAGCGGTATCACCCAAAGAGTTCGTGGAATCGTACACCGTGGTGCCCGTGATCTGCATCGGGTCAGCAGCCTGCGCCGACGTGCTCAAAAATGCAGAACCAGCAGGCAAAACCACCGGGGCACAAGAAAGACCAGCCGCCAGCACTGTGGCACCCAAGATAGTGCGCAGGCGAGGGCGTGCGGGACGAATCTGACGCGCAAAGGCGTGCTCGGTCATGGTCTTTCCTCCGTTGTCGTGAAGTATGAACGGACCTGCACTTCACGGCGTGCTTGTTCATCGCACACCTTAGTGCTGGTCACATTATTAGTGTAGCGGTGGCACAGGGGCACAACGGCACAGATACGAGAATATTGCGCCGCTGTTTGCCACCCGTTTACCGACTTCCCAGGGTTTATACAGGAAAGCCGGTATACAGGAAAGCCAGGGTCCAGCCTCATGCCAGACCCCGGCTCACCGGTTATGCAGACAGTTAGCGCCGACGCGCAATCTTCAGATTGCTCATCAGATGCTCCACTACCTCCGCGGCATCAACATCGTGGATACTCTGTGCTACGCCGTTCACCACCTGCACCCGCGAAGACGAGGCGAACATCCAGCCCAAGAACTGCACCGTATTCAGCAACCTAGAACTGCGTTCTGCCTGCTTGCGCATCTGCGACCACAGGATGCGCGGGACCGGTACATCACGGCCCCTATACTCCCGGGAGCTAGCGCGAGCCTCCAGAAGTTCAGCGAGCGCCTCAATATTTTCGGTCAGCTCCTTCAAATCCTCATCCCCGGCAGAGGGACCGACGTAATACCGCTCAACCAGGCTCAAAGGCATGTAGCCGCTACAGCTACTCACCCACGCCAGCTTCAACCGCAGATTCTGCAGGCGAAGCACCTGCTGCAGAAGCCGCGAATGAGTACGCAACACCGACAGCGGCATAGAAGAGAACGCCATCGCCTCCGAGAGCAGGCCCTCGGAGAGCGCCTCCTCGGAAGACGCTTCGTTCTGATCCAAGCTACCCGTCAGAAGCTCCGGGCCCTCGTAGTGCACGAACGCCAGAACCTCGGGAACACTCGAGAGGGAACGGATGCGCTCGCCAATGGTCGGCAAATCCTCCCCATCGGGGGCGTACTGTTCGCGCGTGTACATCAACGTCTGGATAGGTAGCTCAGCAAGGTGCGGCGAGTAATGAGCAAGCGCCCGCAAATCGGTCACGACCTCCGCCAGAACGCCGTCCTGCTCAACCTGCAGAAGCTCCTCCAGAAGCTCAATGACGGCCTGCGCCTGCAAGCTCAAGACCGTAGCGCAGAACTCCGCATCCTGAAGCTCAAGACGCACCTTCTCCAGACGCTCTTCCAGCGTGGACTGCACGCCCCTGAGCTCAAACTCGCTCAGCTGTTCCGGGCGGAGCATACGGTGCGTACCATCATCGCCGGAACGGTAGAAAAGCTCGCTGAACTCCAGCGTAGACTGCACGCCCTTCAACGCCCGCTCTCGCAACTCGGGCAGAACATCAAAGGCGACTTCGGCCATCTCATTCCAGAGCTTGCCCTCATCAATTTTCGAATCCTTACGAACAGTCTTCTTCCAGGCCTCAGCAAGCTGCATAGCGCGGTCAAATTCGCTCAGCTCCACAAAAGCCGCCAGCTTCTGGGCGCTCTCACGCAGATAACGCACCGCGTACAGGCGGTCGCTCAAAGAATCCGGGAGGGCATCCTCCAGCAGACGCCACCGGAAGGTGCGCTCAAAGCACTCCTCGGTCAGGCTAATGACGGTGGCGCTCAGGGAGAGCGCATGATCGCGAGCAAACGCGAAAGAGCCCGGGGTATCCGCCAGACGAGGCAGGGACGTATAGAACTCCAGCGCCCCACTCAGCTTCAGCCGAGATACCCGGATGGTCTCCTCCAGCTCGGCGGCAAGCACCGTGCGGTCAGCCTGGGCAGTCTCCTTGAAACTGTGCAACGGAGAAACCTGCGCACGCTCCAGCGTCTGCAGGTTCATGACCGCACGCATGAGATAGTTCTCAAGAATATCGACCTGCTCCCAGCGCTGACGCTGATTCAACGGAACATGATTCTCCTGCGTGCCCACCAACAGATGCTGCGGCACACCGCTAATCGACGGCAGCGCAAAGACTTCATCCTCAGATTTATTGACAGAAAGCACCATGGGGTAGCGGCTGCGCTGCGCGTTCTCTAGAGGGGGAATGAGCTTGAAGTTGGTGCTCAAAGAGAAATGGTCGGAAGGCGCCGGGTTACTCTGTGCCGGGTTACTCTGTGCCGGGTTACTCTTGGGAGCCTGCTGGGCGGCCTCCTGCTGCGGGCGCTCTTCAGGCTGCGCCGGGGTGTTCTGGGTCATGCTCTGCTGCACCTGGCTTTCTGCTGAATGGCTTTCTGCTGAATGGTTTTGCGTCGAATGGGTCTGTATCGAAGAACCGGAGATACCGCCGGTCTGCATTGGCTCCAGCGGGGACGGCGCTGCCACCGGCTGAGGAGGCTGAGGTGAGGCAGGGTGAGGCGAGGGTGCCTGAGCCTGCTGTGCCTGAGCCTGTTGAGCTTCGACAGCCTGATCCTGCTGGGGGAGCGGGGACTGCGCCTGGGGCGCTGCAGATACCGGGGCCTGCGCGGGGTTCGGTACCTGGTTCTGAACAGGATCCTGCACCGACTGCTGATCGCTACTGCCGGGCTGTGCCGGCTTCGGCTGGTAGTGCATCGGGTAGCTCACCGCGCCCTGTACTTGCTGATTGGGTGCCTGGTGAGGGGGAACCTGCTGATTCATCGCCTGGTTCTGCTGTTGCTGCTGCTGTTGCAATACCTGCCGCCTAATCTCACGCGCACGACGGCGCGACGGGCTCAACGACGCAAACAACGCTACTACCGCGCAGATCAGTACAAACAAAAGTAGCGCGTACAGGCGGGTTGCGCCATCCAGCGAAGACGCCACCGCCGCAGGCATGACCGGCAGCGCGCCAACAAGAGCGAAAACAGCAGAAATAATCCTCATGACTTCACCATAACCCAGCTAAATCCCGGGTGCTCGCAACGCCGTTGCCTTACCGCATACTAAAAGGGAAGTAGCCGGGGTACCGGGTGCTCTCCGCCAGTGCTTCCCGCATCCGCCTCACAATTAAAAGACGATGCGGCGTGCGCCCCATGTAGGGGCTCACGCCGCATCAATCATCACTCAACTCATTATCACACCCGGGCCGGTCCTCACACCGACCCTTCGGGACATACTGGGGATTCTCGCCCCTCCCGGTGCAGGGCTCTCATCTCCCGCCCCGGAAAACTATCAAACTCTATACGCTACCTACCGGCAGTCAGTGCGTGGGTAGCCATCTGCTGAGCCAGCTCGGAGGCCTTCTCCGCACGATGACGGCGGTACACCATTCCCGAGCAACACGCCACAATACCCGCACCAATACCGATGGAGCTTGCCAAGACCGCACAGAAAATCAGGGTTCCGATCATCATGGGCTTCTCCTTTACCTTTGTCCTTTGCCTTTGTTCTCTGCTCTATGTGCCTTCAACATTACGGACTGACCCTGTGTTCAAGCTGTGTACCAAGAAGCATCATGCTGTGTAAACCGTGGAGAAAAACTGGGCGCTTTAAAAGAGAAACATGAGAGCGAGTAGCGAACAAAGCTCCAAAATAAACTAGCTGCCGGGTATCTCAGACCAGCGAATCAGCTGCCGATGAAAGGGTGCGAGGAAAATTCCCAGGGAACTCCCCGATAACCAACAGCAAAAAAATATAGAACGCCATAAAACACCCTCTACAGTAGAAAGATAGCGTGCGCCCAGGGTGAGGCACACGCGCGACTCTAGGAGAACTTATGACTCAGAACAACGGATGGTCTTACGGCGGCAATGACGGCGTCACGGATGCAACCCGTCCCCTGCAGAACGTGAACGGACAGGCAAGCTACCAGCCCGCAAACCAGCAGCAGGGTCAGAACGCATACCCGCAGGCATACGCCTCTCCCGGATACACCTACCCCCAGGCGGCGGCTGCTCAGGTCGCTTCGGCACAGTCTGCACCTCAGAACACCGATAACAACAAGCGTTACGGTGCCGGTGTTGTGCTCACCGCAGCTCTGCTCGCAGCCCTCGTTGGCGGCGGCGTTGGCGCGGGCGTCGGAGGCGGCATCGCAGCATCGAACAACAGCTCCTCCAGCGCTTCCTCGCGCGGCTCCGTCAGCTCCAATATCAGCAACTCCTCCACCGTGGCAGGCGTAGCAGAAACCGCGAAGAAGGTCCTGCCCTCTACCGTGACCATCGTTGCTTCGAACGGCTCCTCCTCCGGCGGCGGTAGTGGCGTTATCCTCGACAAGGAAGGCCACATCCTCACCAACCACCACGTGGTTACCCTCGAATCTTCCAGAGAAGCATCCACCATTGAGGTGCGCCTGAGCGACGGCACCGTACGCACCGCAACCGTGGTGGGCCTGGACTCTGCCGCTGACCTGGCGGTCCTGAAGATTAACCCCTCCGGCCTGGACCTGCAGCCCATCACCTGGGGTGACTCCTCCAAGCTGGTCTCCGGCGAGGTAGTGGTTGCCCTCGGCGCGCCGTATCGTCGTAGCGAATCGGTAACCTCCGGCGTGGTCTCGAACGCAAACCGCGTGCAGCCTGCCGATGCGAAGGGCCAGAACTACATCCCCATGGTTCAGGTTGACGCTCCCATCAACCACGGTAACTCCGGTGGCCCGCTGGTGAACCTCAAGGGCGAACTGGTCGGCATTAACGCGCAGGGCCAGGCAAGCCAGGATGGCGGCACCGCCGACGGTATGGCGTTCTCCATTACCTCCAACTACGCCAAGCGCATCTCCTCCGAGATCATCGCCAAGGGTAAGGCAACCCACGGCTACCTGGGCGCGAGCGTGAAGAACAGCCCCGCGGACACCGGCTCGGGCTCGTCCAAGCTCATCCCCGGTGGCGTTGAAATTGCCTCGGTAGAATCTAACAGCCCCGCCGCGAAAGCAGGCCTGCGATCCGGCGACGTCGTGATTGAAGCCGACGGTCACGCCGTGACCAAGAGCGACGAGCTTAACGGTACCGTGCGTGCCGCGGCAGCAGGCTCTGATCTGAAGCTGAAGATTAAGCGCGGCTCCTCCACCCATGACATCACCGTGACCCTGGGCGACGCCGACAGCCAGAAGTAACCCCTCGCGTCTGAACTAGCAGCGCGGTGCAGCTGAGAAACACCCGCTCAGCTGGGACTGCTTAGTTAGCCTAAACAACGCGCACAATAAAGATGCTCCCACCCCATACTCGGGGTGGGAGCATCTTGCATTAGTAAGACAGAACTATAGTGATACTGCAGAGCGGGCGGGCTAAGCGTCCTTGAGGACCTCTCTCACACGCCTCTGCAAAGCCGGGACAACCTCCTGCTCGAACCACGGGTTCTTCGCCTGCCACCTAAAATTCAGCGGCGAAGGATGCACCAGCGGCAGAAACTTAGGAAGATAAGACTCCCACGCACGAACCGTCTCCGTCAGGTTCTTCTGCGCCTTTGGGGCGTGCACACCATCCAGGTAGTGCTTCTGAGAGTAAGCCCCCACCAGCAGAATCAGCTGAACGTTCGGCATGAGATCCAGAAGCTGCGGATGCCACTTCGGCGCGAAATCCTTACGCGGCGGGTTATCGCCGTGCGCGCCCTTACCGGGGTAATAGAAATCCATTGGTAGCAGCGAAATCAGGTCGGGGTCATAGAACTGCTCATCCGACACGCCCATCCACTCGCGCAACTTCACGCCGCTCGGGTCATTCCACGGGATACGGCTCTCCTGCGCGGTGCGTCCAGGCGCCTGACCAATCACCACAATACGAGCATGAGGGGAGGCTGAAAAGACCGGCGCCCAGCCCTGTTCCGTAAACTCCCTATTCTGCGGATCCAAACGAATCTGCTCAGCCAGGGGAGGGGTGGTTTCCAGAATCTGCTGAACCAGAGGCCCCGGCAGATTATGGTGTGCTGCAGCCATGCTAGATGGAGCCTCCCTCAAAACCGTTCTGACGCCATGCCTCAAAAATCGCAATGGATGCAGAATTAGCCAGGTTCAGCGAGCGGCGACCCGGCTTCATCGGAATCTTCACCCGCTCAGTCACGTGCGGATCCTGCTGAACCTCAGCGGGCAGACCCACCGACTCCGGACCAAACATGAACACGTCACCGGGACGGTACTCAATATCCGCATACGACGTCGAAGCAGTCGTCGTGAACGCAAAAACACGTTCCGGAGCCAGAGCCTCCCACGCGTCCTCAAGGGTCTCATGCACCGTCACCACCGCCAGGTCGTGATAATCCAGACCCGCGCGGCGCAGATGCGCATCATCAAAGTTAAAGCCCAGCGGCTTCACCAGGTGCAGCTCAGCGCCAGTAATTGCCGCCAAACGGATAGCATTGCCGGTATTGCCGGGAATCTCAGGGGTATAGAAAAGAATCTTGAACACGTTCCTAAGTGTACCGCGCAGCCCCCGACCAGCCCGGAACAGCCCCCGACCAGCATTGAGCGTCCCGGGGCAGTAGCGCTCGCCGACCCAGCCGCAGGTGAACACGCCTAGAAGAGCTCGGACAGGGCGCGATAAAATAAGCGAGGCGAAAAAAGTCGCCAAACAACCCAGCAGGAGGAACCATGAGCGCAGAAACCAACCGTCAGAACGGCCGCGTCTACCTCGACCACGCCGCCACCACCGACGTACTGCCCGCCGCCATCGACGCCATGGTCGAACAGATGCGCAACGGCGGCAACCCCTCCTCCCTGCACGCCGTAGGACGCGACGCCCGCGCCACCGTCGAATACGCCCGCGAACGCATCGCCCGTGCCATCGGAGCCGACCCCGCCGAGGTTATTTTCACCTCCGGCGGCACCGAAGCGGACAACCTCGCCGTTAAGGGCATCTACTGGAAGCGCCGCGAAGAAGACCCGCAGCGCACCCGAATTCTCGTCTCCTCCATTGAGCACCACGCCGTGGAGGAAACCTGCGAATGGCTCGAAAAGGCAGAGGGCGCGCAGCTCGAATGGATTCCCGTGGACGAGCACGGCAGTGTCAACCCGCAGACCGTTCGCGAGCTCATCGAAAAGAATCCCGAGGACGTTGCGCTCGTGACCGTCATGTGGGCGAACAACGAGGTCGGTACCGTACAGCCCATTCCTGAAATTGCCGCTATCGCCGCCGAATACGGTATTCCCGTGCACTCGGACGCGGTGCAGGCATTCGGCGCAATCCCCATTGACTTCCACGCCAGCGGGGTAGCGACCCTCGCAATCTCCGGCCACAAAATCGGTGGTCCCATGGGCATCGGCGCGCTGGTTGCAACCCGTGCCGTGCAGATGACCCCCGTCCTACACGGAGGCGGCCAGGAACGCTCCGTACGATCCGGCACCATCGACGCACCCGCCATTGCAGGTTTTGCAGAGGCCGCCGTGCACTCGGTTCAGCACCTTGACAAAGAATCCGCCCGCATCGCCGCGCTACGCAACGAACTCGTTGCGGCAATTAGCGCGCTCATCCCGCAGGCGCACCTGAGCGGCGAAAACCCGCTCACCGAAGAGTACCCCGGCCAGAAGCGACTGCCCGGCAACGCCCACTTCACCTTCGAAAACGCAGAAGGTGACACCCTGCTCTTCCTGCTGGACATGCAGGGCATCAGCAGCTCCACCGGCTCCGCCTGCAACGCCGGGGTGACCCGCCCTTCCCACGTGCTCATGGCAATGGGAATGGACGAAGACACCGCCCGCAGCGCCCAGCGCTTCACCCTCGGTCACTCGACCACCGGAGCCGATATTGCGCGCCTCATCGCGGCACTACCCGCCGCCTACGAACAGGCAGCAAAGGCGGGACTGTCCTCGCAGCTGCCGGACGCCTCCCGCTGGTACTAAAAGACAGAAAAAGGTACCGAACCGCCCTCAGCTTGCAATATCAGCGTTCGCTGAGGGCGGGCTGAGGGTGCACTGCCCAATATCCCGCCGAGCCCCTGCGTACAATGGGTAGCTACAGTAACGGAAAGTCCGCCCACACAAATAAGGCGTACCTTTCTAAAGGCTCAACACAACAGAAGGATAGGCAGTGAAAATTCTTGCAGCTATGAGTGGCGGCGTTGACTCCGCAGTCGCCGTAGCCCGCGCCGTAGAAGCAGGACACGAAGTAGTCGGCGTTCACCTAGCCCTATCCCGCATGCCCGGCCCCCTGCGCACCGGCTCCCGCGGCTGCTGCACCCTCGAAGACTCCATGGACGCCCGCCGCGTCTGCTCCCAGCTGGGCATCCCCTTCTTCGTCTGGGACTTCTCCGAACGCTTCAAGGAAGACGTCGTCGACGACTTCATCTCCGAATACGAAGCCGGACGAACCCCCAACCCCTGCATGCGCTGCAACGAAAAGATCAAGTTCGCCGCGCTCCTCGAACGCGCCCTCGCACTCGGCTTCGACGCCGTGGTGACCGGCCACTACGCCCGCGTCATCACCACCGAAGACGGCAACCGCGAACTGCACCGCGCCGCCGACTGGGCCAAGGACCAGTCCTACGTGCTCGGTGTGCTCACCCACGAACAGCTCAAGCACGCCTGGTTCCCCCTGGCGGACACCCCCTCCAAGGCGCAGGTACGTGCGGAGGCGGCAGAGCGCGGCTTCTCCGTGGCGAAGAAGCCGGACTCCTACGACATCTGCTTCATCCCCGAAGGCGATACCCGCGCCTGGCTGGGCGACCACATCAGGATGCGCCCCGGCCTCATCAAGGACACCCACGGCGAGGTGCTCGGCGAGCACCCCGGCGCGCAGGCATACACCGTAGGCCAGCGCAAGGGCCTGGCACTGGGCCGCCCCGCCGCCGACGGCAAGCCCCGCTTCGTGCTGGAGGTGCGCCCCAAGGAAAACGAAGTTATCGTCGGCTCCCGCGAGCTGCTTGCCGTGCACGAAATCCGCGGTATCCGCGCCACCTGGGCGGGCGTACCCGTAGAACAGGCGGCACGCTTCCTGGAAGAGCCCGCACAGCTGGGCGCTCGTAGCGAAGAGTTCGAGGTGACCGCACAGGTGCGCGCGCACGCTGACCCGGTCCGCGCCAAGGCGTACATGACCTGGGCACCCGACCCCGAAGCTGAAGAAGAAGGCACGCTGCGCCTGGAAACCGTAGTGCGCCTACTGGACCCGCTCTCCGGCGTGGCACCGGGACAGACCATGGTGCTCTACCAAGGCACTCGCGTACTGGGCCAGTCCACCATCGCCCGCGCCTACTCGCTGGACCGCGAAGACATTCAAGAAACCCTGTCTGCTGGCGCCTCCACCAGCGCCGACTAGCCGCACAGAATAGCCGCGTACCCCGCTATTCGCAGCTGTTGCCGCAACAGCCTGCTCGAGCGCAACGCACAGAAGACCACAACCGGACTGAGGAGAGACCGATGACTGCCGAACACACTTCCTGCGAATTTGACCCCCACGCCACCTCCATGGGCGATGAAGTCGCGCCGGAGGTTTACGAGGAGCTCTTCGCCATGCGCCGCTCCATCGATAACTTCGATGCAGCGTTGGTGCACATCCTCGCGGAGCGTTTTCAGGCAACTAAGCGCGTGGGCGTCCTGAAGGCTAAGCACAACCTGCCCGCTGGCGACCCCGGCCGTGAAGAGGCGCAGATTGCTCGCCTGCGTGCCATGGCGAAGGAATCCAGCCTGGACCCGGAATTCGCGGAGAAGTTCCTGAACTTCATCATCTCTGAGGTGATTCGCCACCACGTGCGCATCGCGAACGAGCACGCTGACCAGGACGAAGAGACTGAAAAGTCTGAAAGCTAAGACTTTCTAAGATTTCACCCTCTTCGAGATCTCAGCCTCTCCGAAAAGCCCCGCTCTCATCCCTGCTGAGCATCCATCGTGCTGAGCGTCCAGCGGCAGAGCATCGACCCGCCCGCACTTTTCCCTAACCTGTCTTAACCTCACTCGTTTATGCCCCCTCAATCTTCCTCCCGCCAGAATGCCCGCACCGAGCCGGTGCCGGAGCGCCTGCTACTGCCCGGTGAGTACCGTGCCCCCGAAGGCGACGAACTGACCGAGCAGGACCTTGCTACGCTCGCTACTGAGCGTCCGCTGGTGCGCGCTAGCGGTCGGGGTGATTTTCCCGGCGATGATCTGGCTGAGGCGATGTCCCGTGTAGAAGGTGAGCTGGGTTCCCCGCACTTGCCGTTCCTGCCGCATCTGCCGGCGTTGGGCTGGCGGGCTACCCCGCTGGCACGCACCCTGGCGGTGTGCGAGGGACTTGCCTTTGACGGTGTCTCGTTTGGCTGGCGCATGGTGCATAGCGGCGGCAGGGGAGCGCGCGAGTCTGCCTTGGCGAAGGACCGTCTGCTCTCCGATATCAACCTTCTAGCTGACCGTGTGGGCGCGCAGAAGAAGAGGTTCACCTCCGGTGTTGAGGGCTCCGCTGCGGTGTATAAGATTCAGCTGGTTGGTCCGCTGACCCTCGCAGCCAGCATCTACCTACCCGGTGGCGAGCGTGCCATCAGTGATGCAGGGGCGAGCCGTGACCTGCTGGAATCGTTCTTGGAAGGACTGGAGCGTTGGGTGGAGTCTCTGCGTGAGGCTCTGCAGTCTCCCCAAGCGCTGATTGCGGTGCAACTGGACGAGTCGGAGTTTCAGCGTCTGATGGAGGGCTCTATCCCTACGGTGAGTGGCTTCCGTTCGTTGCCTTCGCTGCAACCTCACTACTATCAGCAGGTGTACCGTCGGGTGGCGGAGCGTTTTGTCGAACTCAATCTGCAGCTCATTCTGGATGTGGACGGCACCGCGCTCAAACCGGTGCAGGAGCTGAAGCTTCTGACCCAGCCCCGTCCTGCCCTTGACGCTTTGGCGCTGTTGAAAGCTATGCAGGTCGAGGGTGCCGCTCCCTGTGCTTTGCTGTTGCATCCTGACCGTGCCCGGTTGAAGGGTCCGGGCATGCTGCAGGTTCCTCCGCTGAGCGATCCTCGTTCCTGGGAACCTGTGGCGCAGCTTTTGGAGGCTCAGGCTCAGCTGTGGCTGCCGGTGGTGACTTCTGCACGGGTTCCTGATCAGGTGCGCCGTCTGTACAGCCTGTGGCGTGAGGTTGGTCTTGAACCGACGCAGTTGAATGCGCTGGGTTTGATGGCTGATGAGCACCCGCAAACGGGTTCGGTGCCTTCTGCACCCACCCCGGGTATGGTGAGTGTGCTGGACGCCACGGCTTCGTTGGCTCGGGTGACAGATTGTGCCCGTGCATTGGCTGAGTGCGCGGTATGATTGGAGAATCAGCATTTTTATGTAAGTATTTACGACTTTTCTTTAGGGAGGTACTGTGAGCGCAAGCGACGCACACACCATTTTGGTGGTTGATGACGATGATGCTCTGGCGGAAATGATTGGCCTCGTGCTCGCGCAAGAGGGCTTTAACGCTGTTTTCTGCGAAAATGGCGGCCGCGCTTTTGAAACTTTTATGCGCTCCACTCCCGATTTGGTGCTTTTGGATTTGATGCTTCCTGGCATGAACGGTATTGAAGTCTGCCAGCAAATTCGCCGCTCTTCTAATGTGCCGATTATTATGTTGACCGCTAAAAGCGACACTGAAGATGTTGTGAAGGGTCTTGAGGCTGGCGCTGATGATTACATTGCTAAGCCTTTTAAGCATGCTGAGCTTTTGGCGCGTATTCGCACTCGTTTGCGTCCGCGTGAGAGCCGCCAGCTGGTCGTGTCCATTGGCGATATTGTCATGGATATGGATGGTCGTACCGTCAAGTACCACAGCACTGAGGTTCCGATGACTCCTCTGGAGTTTGACCTGCTGGCTGCGCTGGTGCGCCACCCGGGTCAGGCGTTGAGCCGTCAGGAACTGCTGGATATGGTCTGGGGTTACACTGATGTGAGCGATTCGCTGGTAAACGTGCACGTCCAGCGTCTGCGCGCTAAGTTTGATGAGCTGGGTGCGGATCGTTTTATTCAGACGGTTCGTGGCGTTGGCTATAAGATTCCGACCGAGCTGGTGGGATCTTCCGGTAGCTAATCGGAACCTATTCATAGGCGAAGGGATAACCTGATTGTCTGTTGCGAAGTCGAGCCATGAGCACGGCGCTTTGACGGCGGAGGCGGTAGCCTCCGCCTCTTCGCGTACCCGCACTTCCAAGCCGCGTAAGGCGAAAAAGCAGAGTAGTAGGAGCCTGATGCAGCGCGCTCAGCGTCTATGGAAGGAATCTCTGCAGTTCCGTGCTTTGGGCACTGCGGGCATCATGATGTTCCTGAGCTTCTTGATGGTGGGTTGGTCCTTGTCGAGCCAGATTGCGACGAGTCTTTTTGAAAATCAGAAGGGTCAGGCGCTGGCGGAATCGGAGAGTGGTTTCCGTAACGTTCAGAGCGTGCTGGACTCCTCTGAGGCCCGTAGTGACAGCGAAATTCGCCGTAATGTGAGCCGTACCCTGACCGTGCTGGATGCGGGTAGCTCGGGTAAGCGCAATTGGATTCTTGTGCCTTTGGAAGGTCAAGGTAAGCAGGGTTTTATTCCTGAGCAGAGCAGTAATAATTCTTTGAATTCTTCGAGTATTCCGAATGATTTCAAACAAACTGTTCGCGATAAAGAGGGTATTTTCTGGCAGACGTCTACGGTGACTACTGTCGAAAATAATCGTGAGCGTACCTATCCGGTGCTTATTGTTGGTACACATATTTCTATTGCACAGAACCCTAATTACGGTTTGTTCCTTGTGTACGATATGACGGATTCTTCCGCCACGATTGCGCATATTAACTTTGTTCTTTTTGGTGGTTTCTGTGCACTGCTTACTGTGGTGCTTTCTGTGGTGTGGATTGTGACTCGTTTTGTGGTCCGCCCGATTACGCAGACCGCTATTACCGCTGAGAAGCTGGCTGCCGGTGACCTGGATCAGCGTGTGTCTGTACACGGTGAGCATCAGGCGGCGCGTCTGGGCTATTCCTTCAACCTGATGGCTGACTCGCTGCAGGAGAAAATTGTTCAGCTGGAGCGCCTGTCGACTCTGCAGCAGCGATTCGTTTCTGACGTTTCGCACGAGTTGCGTACCCCGTTGTCGACGGTTCGTTTGGGTACTGAGCTTCTGTACGATACGCGTGACGAGATGGAACGCACGCAGAGCCGCACCGTGGAGCTTCTGCACGATCAGGTGGATCGTTTCCAGTCGATGCTTTCTGACCTGCTGGAGATTTCTCGTTTCGATGCCGGTAGCGCAATGCTGACCATCGACACTGAAGACTTCATGCGTGTGCTGTCGAATATTCTGCAGGAGGATCTGCCGCACCTGGAGCGCACGAATACTAAGCTGAACGTGCATACGAGCCATGAGAGCATCATGGTTGATATGGACCGCGTGCGTATTGAGCGTGTGCTGCGTAACCTGCTGTACAACGCGATTGAGCACGGCGAGTCCCGCCCGATTGACGTGTACGTCGGTGCGAATGCCACGAACCTGGGTGTTGCGGTGCGTGACCACGGTATCGGTCTGTCTGAGGATGAAGCGGTTCAGGTGTTCAACCGTTTCTGGCGTGCTGATACTTCGCGTAAGCGCACCCTGGGCGGTACGGGTCTGGGGCTGTCGATTGCTGCTGAGGATGTGCGTCTGCACGGCGGCACGATTGAGGCGTGGGGCGAGAAGGGCCGCGGTGCCTGCTTCACGATGAACCTGCCGCTGATTCACGGTGCGCCTTTGGGTGAGTCGCCGGTTCTTGTGACGGGTGAGCCTGAGGCAATCTCGCATCGTTCGGCGACTGTGAAGGATACGCTGCCCAACATTGCTCCTCGTGTGAACATTGAGGACGAGCTCTAAGGGGTTCGGGCGGGGAGAGGCTTACGCTTCTGCCGTATATGGGTGTGTTGGTGTTGCTCGGCTGTATTTACGCTTATCCTTGCGTATTTGCACTGTTTACCCAGTACAATCAATGCAGGTATATTTTCACGGTGTTGCTATTTCACTGTGGTTATCTTTTCACCGCGCTGCGATGGCCTGCAGCGTTAGCAGGTGATGGTTTGTCTTTGTTCGTAGAGGAAGGTTAAGACCTCCATGTCTCACAGGGCTATTGTTTCTCGACGCGCCGTGCTGTCTTGGGGTGCGGTGTCTTTGGCGACGCTCGTGAGCTCTTGCGCGGGTCTTCCCTCAAACAATCGAGTGACTCAGCACAGTAGCGGTCTGGAAGTGAAGAGTGTTAATACTTCTCCGGCGCGTGCGCCGGGTCCGCTGGCGGGTGCTACTCCCGAGGCGATTATTGAGGGCTTCGTGCGTGCTGGTGTGGATAGCATTGAGAATTATGCGGTGGCGCGCCAGTATTTGAGTTCTTCTTTTGCAGGCCGTTGGAATCCTATGGGTACGACTCGTGTGTACCGTAATACGGTGCAGCCTCGTAGCGACGATAGCGGAACTGCCGAGGGGATGTACCATGTGCGTTTCCAGCAGACGGCGACTGTGAATAGTCAGGGTATTACGAGCACCTTCCCGGAGGCTCAGACTGAGACTCAGGATTTTACGGTGGTCATGGAAGATAACCAATGGCGCATTAGCTCCTGCCCGGATGGTTTGTGGCTGGACGGCGCTGAGTTTGAGCGTGTGTTTAGCCCATGCCGCCTGTATTTCTATGATCGTGCGTTCCGTTATGCTGTGCCTGATATCCGCTGGTTCCCGCATACGGACCGTTACTTTGAGCTGCTGGTGCGTACCCTGATGGCTGGCCCGGCGTCCTACCTGAAGGATGTTGCGTTCTCGGCGTTGAACGAGTCTATGCACCTTGAAGCCGCGAGCATGAGCGATAACCAGGATGTGCTGGTTCGCCTCTCCGGTGAGCACCTGGACGATAATCGTTTGGCGCGTGTGCGTGAGCAGATTGTGCACGGCTTGGAGAACTTCTCGGGTCTGGGCAAGACTGAGGTTTTCTATAACGGCACTCTGATTCCTGAGAACGCGCCGAGCGGCTTTTCTGCGGTGAAGCTGAACCCGGGTGTTCCTGCCCGCACGGTTGCTATTAATTCGAACGGCCAGATGGTGGCGCGCGATGACTATATGAGCAATGCGGGTGAGCAATTGCTTCTGCGTGGCGTGACCCAGTTGAGTTCCCCGGCGATGGGCTATTCGGCGGATGTTTACGCCTGCTTGGCGAACGATGCCGCGAGCCTGTACACGGTGTATCAGGGCACTGCCCGCCGCGTGTGGCAGAGTACCGCTCTGACTGCTCCCAGTTTTGATGCGTATGGCTGGGTGTGGGCAGCCGATGGTGAGGGTATTGTTCGTGCCTTCAAACCGGATTCTGAGGATGCAACCGAGCGTGAGCGCGGTGTTGATATTGGTCTGTCCTGGCAGCGTAATTTGAGCTTTACGAGCGTGAACGTTTCACACGATGGTGCCCGCATGGCGATTGTGGCCTCTACTGAGGGTGCGTCGGCTGTGATTATTTCCGGTATTGTGCGTGATGATGCCGGTAAGCCTCTGCGTCTGACGGAGATGGTGCGTCTGAGCTCTTCTGTGACTCCGCGTAATGCCCGTTGGGCTGGCGACCAGAGCGTCGTGGTGGTGAACGTGAAGAATGGTGAGTCTGAGGTGATTTCCCTCAGCGGTGAAGAGACGAAGCTGGACCGTTTGGATGGTGTGATGACCATTTCGACGGCGGATAATACGTCGAATATTATTGCTCACCGTTCTGACGGTTCGTGCTACCTGATGGAGGAGCGCGGCTGGATCCGCCTGGACACGACCCTGCACGAGATTAGTTACGCCGGTTAGCCTCGGGTAGGCGCGAGCGAGGAAAGGGTGCTTTCGGTGAGTTCAGTACAGCGTGGTTTGAACGATTCCGTGAATGGGTCCTGGAGCAAGTCTCTGACCGGGCTTGCGGGCGCTCTCAAGAGTGCCGGCGGGTCTTTGGGGGAGGTGCTGATGCCGCGTACTTGCCCGTGCTGTGCGGTGCCGGTCGCCTATGGGGCAGGCTCGCCACTGTGTGAGGCTTGCTTGCCGCAGTTGCGTTCGGCGTTGGCTAAGGTGGAGCGAGTATATGCTCTGCAACCTCTTGATGGCGCGGCTGCTCCCGAGGTGCGTGCGGCATCCCGTTATGAGGGGATCATGCCGCGTGCCCTGTTGGCGTTGAAGAATGCGGGCCGTACCGACCTGCTGCCCCTGTTGGGAGAGGGTTTGGCGCGTAGCGTGTACGAGCTTCTTCGGGCGCATCGGGTTGAGCTTCAGAGCGGGCCGGGGTCTTCTATCTCTTCTGTGGGCACCTCCGCCGCACCAGTTGAGGTTCTGCTGGTTCCGGCACCGTCCTCTGCGCAGAGTGTGCGCCGCCGCGGCTATGCGCCAGCGAATCTTTTGGTGCAGGAGGCGGCTCGGCAGCTCAATCAGCGTCTGCCTGCCTCGGTGCGAGTGCGTGCCGTGGATGTCATCGGGTATGCGCCTCGCAGCCGGCGGGGGAGCGGCGCCTCCTTATCTTCTCGTGTGGGCGCTTCTCTCCTCGGTGCTTCTGAGACAAAGAACGAGCAGAAGAGCCTGGGCGCTGTGGGTCGTGCCGAGCGGATGCACGGTGCCTTGCGCGTTATGGAGCCTGCCCTGTGCGCGGATCGGGTGAGCATTATTTGTGATGATGTGGTGACCACCGGTGCGACCGCCTCTGAGATGGTGCGTGTGCTACAGGAATCCGGTTCGCGGGTGCTGGGCGTGTGTGCTGTGGCGGCGGTACCGAAAAAGGCTCAGACATAGCGTTTCTTGTAGTTAGTTGCAAGAGGTACACGATTTTTAGCTGTTAAAGTTCGCAGACGGACGAATAGCTATTATTTAGGCTAAATATTTGTCATATCTAGTGATATGAAACATGTTTCGTACTAAAATATATACAAGGGAACGGCATTGAAGTCGAACCCCCGTACCGGGTCCAACCGGACGCGGTATAAGCCCCCAACCTGGAGGGAATGATCGTGGAAGTCAACATCTACGGCCGCAATATCAAGGTCACCGAACGCCTGGAAGAATACGTGAGCGACAAGGTTCAGAAGTTCGCTCAGCTCGGCGATAACGTGAAGGACATCGACGTCAAGTTCAGCAAGGACGGTCATCTGGGTGGCGAGTCCATCCGCGTTGAGATTACCGTTGTTGGTACTGGTCCTGTCCTCCGTTCCGAAGCCCAGGGTCACGACAAGTTCGCGGTCTTCGATGAAACCTACGGCAAGCTCCTGGAGCGTCTGCGCCGTGCACGTGACCGCCGCAAGCTGCACAAGCGCGGTGGCAAGCACCCCGTCTCCGTGGCGGACGCTACCGGCTCGATTCCTGTGGTTACCGAAGCAATTACCGAGATTCTGCTGCCGGATATTCCGGTGGAAGAAGCAGCATTCGATAACAGCGAGGTCACCCTCGCCGACGAGGCAGCATCTCCCATCGAGATTCGCCACAAGAGCTTCAAGGGTGAGCGTCTGACTCCCGCAGAAGCTGTTGACCGTATGGAACTGGTCGGCCACGACTTCTACCTGTACATTGACAGCGAGACCGGCGCACCGGCTGCGGCATACCGCCGTAAGGGCTGGAGCTACGGCATCATTACTCTGGATAACGAGTAAAACCCAACGTACCTGCTGGTAGCTGAAGCGGCATGCCCAGCGAGCAGGCTAAAGACCCGGGCGGTCTGGGAATACACACCGTGTTTCTCCAGGCCCCCGGGTTTTCTTTGCCCTCCACGCATCTGTTTCTTTAGACGTTCCTTCAGTCGGATGGGTCGGCTCTGCCTCAACCGGAGGGTGAAAGATTCGAGCGTCACCAAATGTCACCTCGTGGGCGCACAGCGTAAAAAAGAGCTCGGACGGGCGAATTAGGCGGCTCTGCCATACAATATGTAGGAAGGCCTCACAGCGCGCACTTGGTGAGGGTACCGAAACAAGCAAGGAGTAGAAGCTCAGTGGCATCTTTCTTGGAGAAAATCCTCCGAACCGGCGATAAGAGGGTTCTGCGACAGCTCGAAGCGTACACTAAGGCGGTGAACTCGCTCGAGGACAGCTTCGCATCGATGACCGATGAGGAACTGCGAGCAGAGACCGACAAGTTCCGCGAGCGCGTCAAGGACGGCGAATCCCTCGACATTATGCTGCCGGAGGCCTTTGCGGTGGTCCGTGAAGCATCCAAGCGTACCCTGGGCAAGCGCCACTACGACGTGCAGCTCATGGGTGGTGCAGCGCTGCACCTGGGCAACATTGCCGAAATGAAGACCGGTGAGGGTAAGACCCTCGTTGCGACCCTGCCCGCGTACCTGAACGCGCTCAGCGGCAAGGGCGTGCACATTGTGACCGTGAACGACTACCTGGCTGAGTACCAGGCGAACCTCATGGGTCGCGTGTTCCGCTTCCTCGGCATGGAGTGCGGCGTGATTCTCTCCTCCATGGAACCTGACGAGCGTCGTAAGCAGTACGCCGCAGACATCACTTACGGTACGAACAACGAGTTCGGCTTCGACTACCTGCGTGACAACATGGCGTGGACCGTGGAGGAGCAGGTTCAGCGCGGCCACAACTTCGCCATTATCGATGAGGTCGACTCCATCCTGATTGATGAGGCACGTACCCCTCTGATCATTTCCGGCCCCGCAGCCGGTGAGGCGAACCGCTGGTACGCAGAGTTCGCGCGCATTGCTGCGACCCTGCTTAAGCGCGGTGAAGACTACGAAGTAGACGAGAAGAAGCGCACCGTCGGCATCCTTGAACCCGGCATTGACAAGGTGGAAGACCACCTGGGTGTGAAGAACCTCTACGAATCCAAGAACACCCCGCTCATTGGCTTCCTGAACAACTCCATTAAGGCGAAGGAGCTGTTCACCAACAACAAGGACTACGTGGTCATTGACGGCGAGGTCCTGATTGTTGACGAGCACACCGGTCGTATTCTGCCGGGCCGCCGCTACAATGACGGCATCCACCAGGCGATTGAGGCGAAGGAAGGCGTCGAAATCAAGCCTGAGAACCAGACCATGGCGACCGTGACTCTGCAGAACTACTTCCGCATGTACGACAAGCTGTCCGGTATGACCGGTACCGCGGAAACCGAAGCGGCAGAGTTCATGAACACCTATGAGCTCGGCGTGGTGCCCATCCCCACCAACAAGGGTGTGCAGCGCATCGACAACCCCGATAAGGTGTACCGCGACGAAATCGCCAAGTTCAAGGCGGTCGTCAAGGACATTAAGGAACGCCACGAAAAGGGCCAGCCGATCCTGGTGGGTACCGCAAGCGTGGAGAACTCCGAATACCTTTCCCGCCAGCTGGCGAAGGCAGGCGTGCGCCACGAGGTGCTGAACGCAAAGAACAACGAGCGTGAGGCTGCTATTGTTGCGCAGGCGGGCCGTAAGGGCGCCGTCACCGTGGCAACCAACATGGCTGGTCGCGGTACCGACATTATGCTCGGCGGTAACCCCGAATTTGAGGCCGTCGAAAAGATGCGTGAGCTCGGCTTGGACCCGAACACCAACTCTGAGGCGTACGAGGCACGCTGGCCCGAGGTCCTGAAGGCCTGCGAAGACGCCGCAGCTGAAGAGCATGAGGAAGTCACCAAGCTCGGTGGCCTGTACGTGCTCGGCACTGAGCGTCACGAGTCCCGCCGTATCGACAACCAGCTGCGCGGTCGTTCCGGCCGTCAGGGTGACCCGGGTGAGTCCCGCTTCTACCTGTCGCTGACCGACGAACTGATGCGCCTGTTCAACACCGGCATGGCAACCCGCCTCATGGCGGCAGCCCCCGAGGACTCCGCACTGGACTCCAAGATCGTCAGCCGCGCTATCGCTACCGCCCAGTCAAACGTTGAAGGCCGTAACGCTGAACAGCGTAAGAACGTGCTCAAGTATGACGACGTGCTCAACCGCCAGCGTGAAGCGATCTACAAGGACCGCGGCCGCATCCTGCACGGTGACGACCTGAAGGAACAGATTTCCGGCTTCGTGGACGAGGTGCTGACCACCATCATCGACGCGCGCGTCGCTGAAGGCCACGCCGAGGACTGGGACTTCGACGAGCTCTGGAGCGCCCTCAAGCAGGTGTACCCCATCTCCATCACAGTGGACGACCTCGCTGAAGACGCTGGAGACCGCACCAAGATTACTCGCGACCAGATCGTGAAGGAAGTCCTGGCGGACGCACACCTCATCTACGATGAGCGTGAAAAGAGCGTCGGCGAAGAGAGCATGCGCGAAATCGAACGCCGTGTCATGCTGTCCGTCATCGGCGAGCGCTGGCCCGAGCACCTGTACGAGATGGAATACCTCAAGGAAGGTATCGGTCTGCGTGCGATGGCTCAGCGTGACCCGCTGGTCGAGTACCAGCGTGAAGGCTACGACATGTACCAGTCGATGCTCGGCGCGATCCGTGAAGAGACCGTGACCTACCTGTTCAACCTTGACCTGTCCAAGCAGCGCACTCAGGCTTCTGCCGTGCGCCTGGCTGAGCCTTCGCGCCCGAAGTTCCTGCAGTACTCCGCCCCGGATGAGGACGGCCACGAGCAGGTTCACGTGGAACGCTCGAAGGACAAGTAGCCTCAGCGTAAAAGCTGAAATGCTATAGACCTAGCAGAGAGGGTGCGAATCCAACACTGGATTCGCACCCTCTCTGTTTGTCTGTGTGTTTTGTAGGGGAAGCCGGGGAAGCCTTAGTCTTCGTCCAAGCGGCTCTGCGGCTGCTCAATTGCGGTAATCAGCCACATGCCGTGAATCAGGCGCATCTGCATGGTCACCACGCGCACCTTATCCGCACAACGCAGTAGCGCCACCACCTCGTAGAGCTCCTCGTGTACCTTCTGCGCTCGCACCCGCAACAGAACCGGCGGAAGGGTCAACAGCATCTCCTTGCGCACCTGACGCGGGTTCTTCGGGAAGAATGGCAACAGACGGTGGAAACAATCCGCTGACACCCACTGCGCCAGCTGCTGACGCGAACGACGAGCCGACATGATCTCCAGGTAAGCAATCGCCACACCCGCGCAACGACCCTCCAACTGGCGAGCTAGTGCATCCGCAGGACGCAGCGGGCGGCCCCTCTTCACTACCTTCGGGCGCTGAGCCGAATGCTGCTCATAACGCGGCAGAGGAAGCAGCGAATAAACCGAGGGACTGTTGCGCCTCTGCACCAGAGTCATCGTGCCCTGCCCCTGCTCGGGGAGCGGAGCCACCTGCTGCTGAATCACCGGCTGGGAGGCGCGTGCCGCCTGACGCTTCGAGTACGGGCTGGCAGACTGGTTGTCGCGGGAGGCAGGCTGATGCGGCGGGGTCCACGGGGAACGGGGGAGAAGGTTGGAGAAGCTCATGACGGCTCCTTTCGGTGCAGAGGCTTTCGGTGTAGGGGTATGTGAGGTGAGTTGAGCGAACGAAAGACTGTTGGGATGAGGTGGAATGGGGTGGAAGACGCGGGTGAGGTTAGTGAACGGGCTGTTCGGGGATCTGTAGAACCTGCCCCTCGTAGAGCAGCTCAGCGTTCTGACCCAGAGCGTCCTTGTTCGCCTCGTAAATGTCGAGGGTGTAGTCGTAAATGGTGGAGGCGTCGGTGCCTTCGCCCAGCTGGTCGGCGGCAATCGACCAGAGCGTATCGCCCGCCTGAACCGTGTAAGAGTAGGTGCCCGCCTCGGTGCGGGGAGGAGAAAAGAAAGGGCTACGGTCCTGCAAGTAGCCTGCCGCCTCCGAAGGCTCGGGAGCCAGGGGAATATTGGGAACCTCAGCAGAAAGGGTCAGGGGAGTAGCGGACTGTGTCGGGTCGGTAGCGGAGAAAACCGTATCTGAGCTGGTGTCTGCCCCCACAGTACTCGTTGACTCTGCGGTCATGATCGCAGAGATAGTCGTCTGCGGCATGCCTTCCGTACTGGTCAGCCCGGCGTTGCTGGGCGTAACCACCGTAGCCTGTGCGGGAGCCAGAACCGCACCCACTCCAAGAGCCGTGCCACCGAGCGTCAGAACGATGCGGCGCATAAAGCGCGGACGGAAAATCGCCGGGACCTTTAGCACCGCGCGGTCAGCGTTGTGGCTCGAAACGCGCAAAGACCAAGCGTAGAAGAGCGCGTAGATAAAACTGATGAACCACCAGGCGGTAATGAGGATTGCCGCCGCGCCAGCGCAGAGCAACGAAGCGTCAGCAAGAGGGTGCGCCGAAGGGATGCGGTGCAGGTTCACGCTCAACGCGCCCAAGACCGCCGCCGAAAGCAGGGGAGGGGCGATGAAGAGCAGTGCGTCCTGATAGTTTGCCTTAGCACCGGACTCGGTTACAGAGTCGGCTACGGCTACCTCTGCACTGACGGTACGAGGCGCGGCTGCGGGGCGTGAAGCGACGGTGACAGGGCGTGAAGCGAAGGTTGCGGGAGCTGAGCCCGGAGTGGAAAGATGGTCCACAATGACCTCCAAATGGTGTATTTGATAGCTTTTGGTGTTTCTTCATTTATACAGGAGGTTGCGCCAAAAATGAAGCAAAACGCATCAAAATATATGAAAAACATGTAATTTGATAGAATTTGCTTCAAAAATCAGGCTCGAGAATCACCATCCGACCAGAAAACGTCCCGGTTCGTATCCGCACCCCTCCTCGGGTAGGGTCATAGTATGAGCATGGAAAAGTTCCTACGAGACATTGAGGCGCGCCTCGCCTCCGAACGCGCCTGGGATATGGAACAAGACGCCCGCCAAGTCGCCCGCGTCCACTATTCAACCATCACCCTCGACGACCGCCTCCTCGCACAAGTTGGCGGCCCCATCCGTATCTGCGCCACCGACATGCAAACCTACGAAGGTAAGCTCGAAATGGTCGGCGAAGAATGGGTCAGCATCGAAGCGCGCGGCGAGAACATCATCATCCCCCTGCGCGGAATGCTTTGGTGGGAAGGCGGCATAGCTCCCGGACGCGCTGATGTTCGCCCCGAACGCTACCGCATGAAAATCCAGCTCGCCCTGCGCTCCCTCGCCATGGCACGCGAGCCCGTCCGCCTCTCCCTCGAAGGCGGCACCGTCAGTTACGATGGCGTGATTGAGCGAGTTGGCGCCGACTTCCTCGAATTGCGCCTGCTCAACGGTGGACAGTACCCGCGCATCCACGAACGCGACCAGTACGCGCGTGCAGCCTACGGTGCGCAGGGCGGTTACGGGCATGGTGGTTACGGGCAGGGCGCCTCCGGCTACTCCCGTGCACCTCGCGGCGCTGGCGTGCGCACCATTCCGCTGGCTCGTATTAGCGCAGTTATCGCCCGTATCTCACGCTAAAAGCACGGGGTAAATAGTGGGCAGTTCAATTTGTGGGAACGCCCATAAAAACGCCTCGACAAGTATAAATTCCCTTATAAAAGCAACAATAAACACAAAAAGGTCCGCCCCTCTCCATTGAAATCTCAATGAGAGGAGCGGACCTTTCTAAAACCACTCGAGCGTTGCGCCCGCGAGGTGCATGTCGAATGCTACTCAGCCTTAGCCTTTGCAGTGAGCTTGCCGGAAGCAATCGCCTCCAGAGTCTGCTCGTGGCGCTCAGTAATGTACTCTTCAAAACGAGAGCGTTCAATGCGCCACTGGTTACGTCCACCAATCTGAATGGCGGGAAGTTCGCCGCTACGCACCAGAGCACGCACCTGCGAAAGCGAAACCTGCAGCTCCTCGGCAACGTCGCTCAGAGTGAGGAAACGAGGTGCAGTCATCGAATTATTCCTTTCCGTGAGTGAAATCCTGGGCCCCTTAGCCACCGTTAGCGGCCTTATACATAGAGTCCATACGGAACATCTATTGAGTACTTTCAGTATATGTCATCACCATGAAATTTGCGCACAAAAAGCCTTATATGAGCTGAAAAGTTATCTAATTACCCATTCAAAAGGGGCAAGACTCAAAAATATTTCATAAACGCGACTCTTGTTGAGAGCGAGTACTAAATGAAATATGCTGTTAGGGTTAGTGCCAGAATCCAGTCAAAGCACTATCGAAAACACACCACTCGCTCATCGGTCAGTTGAACAACACCCGGAATCACCGCCGGCTTCCGCACCGAAAGGCACAACCACATCATGCGCATACGACAGAACGCGACGAAGCGTTCCACCCTCACCGAGCCCCACGCCAGGCGCCTCAAAAGGCCCACCGTCAAGGACTGGCGATTCATCCTCGGTGTACTTCTCGTGCTCGTCTCCATCACCGGCGTGCAGCTCTACGTGCAAGCCAACAACAGCAAAACCGAGTACTACACCGCCAAAAGCGAGATTCGCCTCGGCGAGAAGATCACCGAAGACAAACTAGCCCGAGTCGAAGCGAACATCGACTCCGCCAACGATAAGTACTTTACCCGCGCCGACGCCGCCCAGATGAACGGCAAAATCGCGATTCAGCGCATCCCCGCCGGTAACCTCATCAGCAAGGAATCCGTAGGCACCGAAACCTCCCCGGGCCGCCGTCTCGCCACCGTCAGCATTGACCGTGCGGCAGCCTCCGCGCTGAAGGCGGGCGAGCGCGTGGACGTGTGGACCTCCGGCCCGCGCAACCCCGACACCAAGAGCGATAACCGCACTGAAAACGGCGCCCGCGCCATCGTCACCAACGCTGAAATCGTTGCTGTAACGGTCGACGAAGGCGTGCTTGGCGCCAACGGCAAGGCAACCGTGCAGCTGTGGGTCAAGGAAGAAGCCCTCGCCGCCCTCGTCAAGGAAAGCAACAGCGACTCCAAGATCAGCCTCATCCCCGGCACCTATGGGGAGGGTCAGTGAACATCCCCGTCATCCTCTACGGCGATGACGGCTCGCTCCTGAACCGCATCGAATCCCAACGCGGCCGCGTCTCCGTGGCGCGCACCGTGCAGGACTTCAGCGAAGCCGTCGGAATGGCGCACACCGGCATTGCCCGCGTGCTGCTCTGTGCCCACGTGCCCGCCGAAATAAGCGCCTCCACCGTGGATGCGCTCGCCGCCTCCGAGGTGCTCCTGGCGGTCATCGCCCCGGACAACCTGCATCTGCCCACGCAGGCTCACCGTATCCGCCCCGAAGCTGCCCTCGACGAGATTCTGGGCTCGCTCGAACAAGCGGTGGATGCGGCGCTCGCCCGACCCGCCGCCGGCTACGGCATTCCCGCACAGACCCCGAATCAGGCTCCCGCGCAGGCGGTGCATCAGCCGGAGGCGCACGCCGCCTACGGTCAGGACGCAGGCTACGGATACGATGCAGGGTACGGCTACGACAGCGCGTACGGTGGCTACGGTTACGATAACGGAGCTGCTGGCCATGGGGCGGGCGGCTACGGCTATGATCCCGCCGCGGGTGCTGCTACAAATGCTGGTGCACACTACGGCGCCGACTACGGAGGCTACGGAATCGACCCCGCAGCACCGGCCGCCCCGGCACCCGGTGCGCCTGAGCCGGCGGAAGCCTCCTCGACCGCCCCCAGCAACGAGGAATCCGTGCTCAGTCAGGCCGCTGCCATCGTTGACTCCTTCGCACCCGGCAGTGACTACGCCCTGCACGTGCAGAACGAGAACAACGACGGCACCCTGCCTCAGCACCCGGACATCAACCAGGATCCCGCCGCGCCCTCCCGCTACCAGCCCGGCCACCGCCTCGGCACAATTGTGACCGTCTGGGGCACCCACGGTGCACCCGGTCGAAGCACCATTGCCTTCAACCTCGCCGCCCTCGCGGCGCAGCAGGGCCAGCAGGTCTGCCTCATTGACGCAGATACCTACGCGCCCAGCCTGGATGCGCTCATGGCGCTCGAGGATACCGGCTCCGGCCTGGCAATTCTCTGCTCGGACGCCGACCGTGCCCAGCTCGACGAGAAAAAGGCGGGCGCCATCATGGAGCGCGTACCTCTGAAGAACGGCACCTTCGACTTCTTGAGTGGCATCACCTCCTCCTCACGTTGGCCCGAGGTGCGCGCCCGCGCTTTCGCCGAGGTGCTCGAATGGCTCAAGCACCGCTACGACCTGGTCATCTGCGATGTCGCCGCACCCATCGAGGTGGACGAGGAACTGACCTTTGATGGTCCGGCACCGCGCCGTAACGCCGCGACCCTCACCGCGCTCGCCTGCTCCGACCGCGTGATTGCGCTCGGCGAAGCGGACGTCATCGGCCTGCCGCGCCTGATCAACCTCGCCCGCGAGGTGCAGGCACGCCCGGATCTGTTCGCACCCGAAACGGATGTGCAGTACTGGCTTAACCGTAGCCGCCGCGAAGCCGCCGGGTTCAATCCCGAGGCGAAGATGCGCGATAACTGGGCACGCTACTTGTCCATCCCGCTCGCCGGCGTGATTCCGTACGAACGGAAGGTCATGGACCGTTTGCGCCGCAACGGTGAGGCACTGCTGGAGGTGGCGCCCCGCCACGCGGTCGTACAGTCCTTCGAAGCGATGCTTGCGGGCATGTACGCGGTACGCCCCGGCGCGTAGGCCCGTCAGCTATAACTAGCGTTTGCTAAAAAGCCCGGCTTATCGGTATTCCTCCCAGAACATGGGAGCGCCGATACGCCGGGTTTTTGCGCCTTCACACGGGGGTCGAAACGGGGGAGTAGTGCGAATGCCTCACTGTACAACTGAGGGGTGCATCTCATTGCGCTGCGTCATATATGCGATTAAAAAGCGCGCTCCAAGAAATGCTCTGTAAACTATTCCACATATTGCCGTTTGAATGGGATTTGCGGCGAGCAAACCGTAAAATAGTTGAACCTACCCGAACTCATGGGAAGCACGCAAACATATGTCTTTTACTGAAGCGACTCTGAGCGCCTACGACTTCGGTCCCGGCGACACTGAACGCGTTCACCTCATCATGGGTGAATGGCAGGTCATCTCTGACATTGCCCAGAGTGACTTGGTTCTATGGTTCCCCACCGACTACGTTGTTGCCGACGGCAGCTCCCCGGACGCCGTATCCGGTCCCAGCGTAACCAGTACTTTCCGTGCCTTCGCGCACGTGCGCCCCTCCAACGTCCGAACCCTCTTCCACCACGACATCATCGACCACGACATGGAAGACGGAATCCGCGACGAAGCATACCGCGTCTGGATTGACCAGAACATCAGCACCTACACCGACGAAGGAAGCGGTGAAGGCGTTGGTGCCCGCCCGCGCGTACACGTAACCTTCGTGCCCATCGTGCGCAACAACCGCACCATTGCGTTGCTGACCAGCCACAAGATTGCCACACCCAGTGGCTACCCCTCCATCAGCGACGAGGTCTACGAATATACTGCTGACACCATGCTCTCCATGGTGCACTCCGGCCTGTGGCCCGACCCCCTCGCCCAGGGAAATAACACCCAGGGTAACCCCCGCGTGATCGACGGCATTATGGTGCTTGACCCCTCCGGTCGTGTGGTCGTCGCTTCCCCGAACGCGAACTCCATGTACAACCGCATGGGCATGACCGGCTACCTCGAAAAGCGCAACCTCGCCGACGTCACCCGTGCGATGCTTCCTGCCGGTGAACAGGCGGATGAAACTCTGCAGCTGGTCCTTGCAGGTCGTAGCGACCTGCGCACCGAATTGGTTATTGCTCGTGCTCGCGTGACCATGCGATCCATCCCGCTGCTGGTGCAGAGGCGCGCCCGCATCGAGCGTGAGGGCGCCGTGATTCTCTGCCGTGACGTGACCGAGTTGCGCCGCCGCGAACTGGAACTTATGACCAAGGACGCGACTATCCGCGAAATCCACCACCGCGTGAAGAACAACCTGCAGACCGTGTCCGCTCTGCTACGCCTGCAGTCGCGCCGTATGACCACTGATGAGGCACGTCAGGGCCTGGAGCAGGCGATGCGCCGCGTGGCAACGATTGCTACCGTGCACGAGGCGCTTTCGCAGGGCCTGACTCAGAACGTCGACTTTGATGAGCTGATTGAGCGTCAGTTCCACCTTGCCGCTGAGCTTGCTTCCCCCGGTCAGCACGTGTCTACCAAGCTGATTGGCTCCTTTGGGTCTTTGCCGAGCCAGTTCGCTACCCCTCTGGCACTGGTTATCAACGAGGTTGTCGCGAACGCTGTGGAGCACGGCCTGGATGGTGAGACCGGCACCGTGACCCTTGAGGGTATTCGCGGCATCAACGATGAGGGTGAGAACATCCTCACCGTCGTGATTACTGATGACGGTAAGGGCATGGGCGATAAGAAGATTGAAGAGTCCGGCCCGAACGCCTACCGCCCGGTGACCGGTAAGGAAGGCCTGGGCATGCAGATTGTGCGTACCCTGGTGGCAAGCGAGCTGAACGGCTCAATCCGCTGGGAGGCTAACGAACCGACCGGTACCCGCGTGGTCATCACCGCGGTGCTCGTCTAAGCCCCTTCTCGTATGACATATAGAACTGCCGCCGCCCCGAGTACGGGGTGGTGGCAGTTTGCTGTCTAGATAGGTTCTGTATATGACAAAAGCGTGGTGCAGTGACTTTATATCACTGCACCACGCTTTTGATGCCCTATTGAATACTCCGGAAGTTAGGATGCACGGCGGGCACGAGCTGCGCGACGCTTCATCGCACGACGCTCGTCTTCACTGGTGCCACCCCATACGCCGGAGTCCTGGCCGGTCTCGATGGCCCACTTCAGGCAGACGTCTACAACCTCGCAAGAGCGGCAGACAGTCTTAGCCTCTTCAATTTGCAACAGGGCAGGTCCGGTGTTTCCTACGGGGAAGAACAGCTCCGGATCCTTGTCCAAACAAGCTGCACGACTACGCCAATCCACGGTGGACCTCCTTCATGATTTACGGTCTCACGCGGTGGCAAGACACATCTATTTTCCTGTGCGCGTGTCAAATACATCCGCTGACGGGATGCTCACCCAGCGTTAGGGTGAAAATTGACTTATCAACTTTCGCACGTTGGAGCGGATGTGACAAGTACTTTTCTCTAAAAACTTTCAGTATTACACTGAGGCATCTATCACTTAGGTAAACCTTTGTCTAATTGAGGGGGTGGGGAATCGCATGCTGACACGCATATTCTGCGCCGCGTCTCATAGATGAGATGCGGGCGGCCGGGTGAGCGGCACCTCAGGCATAATATAAAGCGGTACCTACCCCTGAAATACCGCACCGACGACGAGGCGGTGAACCCAAAACAGGGGAGCGCCCACCCGCTAACGCACCAGCGCATCAGGCCGAATACACCCCGGTCTGCCGCCGACACTACCCATGAGGAGCCCACCGTGACGTCACGCCCGTTCAACGTCATCTACGCATTCGTTCTGACCGAAACCTTCGCGGCATACATTCTGATTCGCGGTATCCTTTACCCCTTTATCGTCAGCGGAATGTCCACCGCTCAGGCGATTGTGGGCGGTGTGCTCCAGGTGCTCATTGCCGCGGGCATGACCTACTTTGGCCTGCGTTTCTACCGCGGCCGCTTCGGTTCGCGCCTGCCCATGATCCTGATTACTCTCTGCACCCTGTGGGTCACCGCAAGCACCCTCATTATGAACGTGAGTGCTTACGGCCTGAATATCGGCCAGCTCATCACGATTGCGGGTGTTATTGGCGCGGCGGCTGCCTTCATCTTCGTGCTCATGCCCAGTAGCCGCCGCTATATTGAGGCGGTCACTGAGGAGTCGGGCGAAGAAGCGGAGAAGTACAGCCGCCGACGCCGCTAAACCCCTAGAGCGTAAACCCCTAACGCCGCTAAACCCTAGATAGCTCGGCGCTAGAGTGCTCAGCTTTAGACCGCTACCGGCACCTTCTGCGTAGCTGTTACAGCCTGTGCAGCCGTGGTCAGTGCCAGGGGAACCTGCGCCGCACACACGGAAGCACCATCCACCACCACAAGACGACCGGCGGGCTGCTCGCCCTGCGTGAATCGATCCAGCGGCAGCGCGGTCACCGTGCACATGTCAGCATCCGCCAAGGATGCGGGTGCGAGCAGAAGCGCACGCGAGCATCCCATGAGCGCAGCCAGCAGCGGTGAGGAGGCGCGCCTCGGCCACGGCGTGTAGGCGACCAGCATCGCGCGGAACTCACCGCGACGCTCCAGAAGTAGCTGCTGAACGGCGGGTTGCAGGTACTGCAGGTCGTCAATGAGCACGAGCGTCTGCGCGGGGTTCTTCACCGAGTCCAGGAGTGCACGGGTACGCTCCACGCTCGGCGGCTCACCCGACGCTCCGCCATCACCCGAGGTGCCGCCAGAACCCTCAAGGATGAGGGTTTCGAGCTGCGGGTTGAGCTGAGCAATGCTTTCCAGCAGGGTGCTTTTACCCGCCGACCGGGAACCCTGCACCGGAACTACCGCGCCAGCCGGGGCGCTCAACCACACCGGCATCTGCCGGCGATCAAACGCGACCAAGAGCTTAGCGCCCTGCGGATTGCACGCGGCGTGGGCGGCGGTCACGTACTCGGTCGAGGGCATGCGATAGTACTCGGGGAACTGCCGCAGAAGAGTGCCGGGGTGAGTGCCTGACCCGTTAGAAGCGCTCGTGGCGTTACCCTGCAGAACCTGAACCAGCTCCTGGAAACCCGCAACGCAGGGCGAAAGAATCGACGCGCTCAGCGGCTGATCCCCAATCAACTCCTCGTTAATGGCACCCTCCACGCAGTAGTGGCTCTGTGCCGGGGTCGGGTAGTCCTTGCTCGTTGAACGCATCAGGTCAGCGTCCAGGAAGCGGCGGCTCAACAGAGTGGAATGCGCCGCAGCGGCGAAACGACCGCGCGGGTTCAACGCGGAGGTGAACACCACCGAATAGCCGCGACGGCACCCCTGCGAGAGCAGATCGTAGAGCAGGTTCTCCGTATCGGGTTGGCGAACCAGTGCCTCCAGCCAACTGTCCAGACCGTCCACGACAATGAGCGGGCGGGTGGAAGCCTCGGTACCCCACAGGTTCGGGGTACGCAGCTCCTCCAAGCAGAACCGCAGATGCGAAAGCTCCTGTGCACCCACGAGCGACTCAAAGGCACCGGCGTAGGGTTCCAGATCGCGGTAGAGCGCACCGTCAGAGGTCAGCAGAACAACCGGCGTGCGGGCGGCGAATGCCTGAGCTAAAAGCCCGTAAAGCATCGGGGCTCGTTCGGCGCTCTGCGCCAGCAATGCCAGCGTCTGCTGACCCGACCAGCTGATCGGGCGGCGCACACCGTAGCGGGCAATCTCCAGCTCACCCAATAGATACCCTTCGGAGGCAACGCCAGAGTCTGCAGGCTCCTGCGGGGTAGCCGCCGGGTCAGTGCCGTACGCTACCGGTTTGCTAACCGGCGCCTCCACCACGGGCAGCGGGGTGTTCTCGGGAAGCTCCGGCGGAATCGGGCAGTACTCATCCTGAACCGTTGCATTCTTCTGAAGACTCCTCGGCGCGTACTCGCGTTCATAGAGCGCACGAATCTGCTGCGCCGAACGAATCAGCAGCTCATCCTCATTACCGCCGCCCTTCTGAACGGCAGAAGCGGCAGTCAGCTCACGCCAGCCGCCCTCCTCAAGACCCAACACCTGCACCGGACGGGCATCGCTGCTCGAGGGGACCGCATCCACCAGCGGGGCGCGGAACGGCAGGGAACGACCATCCGGCAGGCGCACATACCCGGCACCCGGATGCGCCGCCGAAATATACGCCGCAGACTCATGCTCCAGCAGGTTATAGGAATCCTGAGCGCTCGCCACGCGCAGGCAAATGCTCGTGGCAATATTGGCGCGAATATCCTGCGAAATAGCACCCTGCGGACGCTGAGTCGCCAACACCAGATGCAGACCCAGCGAGCGACCAATCGTGGCGATGCGCATCAGCTCAGCCATAGCATCCGGCATGGAATCGATGAGCATGCGGAACTCATCCACCACAATCAGCAGCTCGGGGTAGCGCGGAGTCGTGCCCGCCGCCTGGCAGGAAGCCAGGTAGTCGCGGTAGGAGTTCACGCCGAGTGCCTGCAGATCCACCTCGCGGCGGTGAATATCGGCGCGCAAAAATTCGAGCGCACGCTCCACCGCCGACACATCAAAATTACTCAACACGCTGAGTGCATGCGGCAGCTGAGCCAGAGGACCCAAACCAGCAGAGCCCTTGAAATCCACCAGAATCAGGCCCAGACGCTCGGGCGGGTAACGTAGCGCAGCGCTGAGTACCAGCGAACGCAGCAGCTGCGATTTGCCAGCACCGGTCGTGCCACCGAGCAACCAGTGCGGACCGTGCTCAGATAAACCAATATTCAGCGAACCGCCCGAAGAAACACCCAGGTAGCAGCGAATATCGGAGGCGTAACGCTGAGCGGACCAGCGCTGCAGAACAGACTCCACCGCCATGTCATCGGCGCGGTTCTGCTGCTGAAGAGATGAGAACAGATGCGCCGACTGGTGCACCTGCCCCTCACTGAGCGCGCCCTGCTCCTGCTCGCACCCGGCGCGGTATAGGTTCTCAAGAGCGGCACAGAACGCCTCGAGGCTGAGCCCATCGGCGTGCTGGCACAGACCCTCACACGCCAGAGGATGCACCTGGTAGACACCCTCGGTGGGCTGCACCGGAGGCATCGCATAGCCCTGCGCGCGGTAACGGATGCTTTGACGGTGGCTACCCTCACTCGCGCACTCAACCCAGGCGGCACCAAAAAGCGCACCGGGTGCATGTGCGGAATTATCACCCTTAGCACTGCCCAGCACGCAGAGCGCAGGGGCGTTCATCTTCTGCTCACGCGGGGAGGAGAGCGCGCGGGATTGCGAACCCTCAGCGATAGCACCGGAGGTTAGTGCGGTCAGCAGGGGAGCGTAAACCGCGCTCGCATGCTGCGGCATGAGAATCAGCGGCGGAACCGAGGAAGAAAGCTCCGACTGCAAGCTGCTCTGCAGAGCCTGCAGATACTTCTCCTGCTGCGTACCCGGCAGACAATGCACACTCACGCCCGGCACCACAGCCAGAGTTTGTAGCAGGGCGTTCATACGTTTCTGCGCACTATTGTGAGCTTCGGCCAGCAGAACGTGCACCGAACCCGGATAGCCCGCCACCAGCTGCACCAGGTAGGCGCGCAGATGCGCCTCCTCCAACTTAAGGTAGTGACCGAGAACCGGGGTGGGCAGCGGTAGATAGTGGGGTGCATCCTGCTTCTCCAGAGCGCCCAGCGGGAGGTTGCGGCCGCGCAGGTAGGGCTGGCGGGGACCGCACCCGAGCACAATAGCCGGGTAGTCATGCAGGGCAGAGGGACCCGAAATCGCCAGGTCGCCCGCGGTCGGCAGGGCGAGAGCACGTTCCTTCTCCTGCAGTGCCGCCTGATGAGTCTGCTGCGATGCGGCACGGTTCTCCGCCCGACCGCCAAAGAAATGCAGAAGCATCAGCAGCGAAGACGCCGCAGACATCAGCAGAAGGAACCACATGCCGGTCACCAGCGCAATAATCAGACCCACCACAATGGGCAGGCACACGCTCAACAGAATCTGCTTGAGCTTACGCGGCGTGGGAGGGTTCACCACCACTGGCTCAAAGGGGTTGCCAGCATCGCCCAGGGGAGCGAGCGTCTGCGCGGGCTCGCCACTGGAAGAGCCAGAAGAAGAACCGAGAGAAGAACCGGGGGTAGCGGTGACGCTCGCCTTCTTAGTGGTGTGTTCGCGGTCGGCGCTGGGTGAGGTGAGCATGCAGAGTGAGGAGCCGAGGCGGAAAGGCTCGTCCCAGCGCAGGATGCGCGGCTCGGCGCCCTGCGCCTTCATACTGCCATGTGCCTTCTCGCTGCCCTCGCTTGCGGCGGGGCGTTTCTCGATCCAGCGGATGCCGGAGCTATCGGCGTAGAAGCTGCCGTGCACCGGCTTGAGGAAGGGGTCCTGCAGGTGAATGTGGTGCGGCTGTTCTCCTCCACGGGCAGGTAGTGCCGCCCTGCCGAGGCTGGTGCGGCCGCGGCTGATGGGGAAGGTTGCGCCCGCTTCGGGTCCGCGCAGAATGTGCAGGAGGCTGACGGCGGGCGCGTTCAGCGATTGAGAATCTTGGGGCTGAGAATTTAGGGGCTGAGATTCGTTCGGAATGTGGATATTTAGCGCATCCGAGGTGTTGAGGGGGTCCTTATCGTGCGCGGGGCGTAGCTGGAACGTTGTATCCCGCGCCTGAGCGTGCGCGCCGGGTGTAGAGCGTTGCAGAGCGTGGTTGAGTGCCTGCTCTAGAGCCTGCTGGTTTGTGCTACCTGTGCTACCGGGGTGCAGCTGTATTCCGTTGGGTGCCGCCTCGCCGTCGAGTCGGAGTACGCGGGGGTAGGGGAGCGCGTTGGTGGTGTTGTGGTGGTCGAGAAAGAAGAGAGTCATACCCTCAGAAAACATTAAAAAGCATTAAAGCTCAATGAATTACCTGTATATAAACTAAGACGTTCGTATTTTTTGAATTTTTCGCCCCATTTTTCAAAAAGCTGTGGATAAACCGCCCCAATTACCTCTCGCGTGCACCGGCGCGCATCCCCAAATATGCCGGCAGGGGTGCTTTCTTGTAGCGCGTGAGAGCACTTAAAATGCCCGCTTCGACCTGTCCCTTGTATCTGCGGCTCTATGCGACGGCTAATTATCGCAGTAAATAGAGCGGGGTGAATATTTACCCGTAAATAAAATTCCTTCACCATGAGTAGACCGTAAAAATCCGCAGAAGAAAGAACTGTCTCAGACCCGCTTGACCTCGGGGTTCGCGAAGAATATTCACACAGAGAAAGAGTGTGCGAACAATAGTCCAAAAGCCCCTAAAAGCACGTCATAAGTATGCGTAGTGCTTGATAAACAGGTATCTTAGATTATGACTATATCCATCACGGGAGGGGCTTTTTGCACCCACCCGTGCGGATTGCGGCGCGACTGAGAACCCTCGGATGTGTCCAATCTGGTAGGTGAATACCGCCCTCGCAGAAGCGGCGGTGCGCCGTGATAATACAGGAGAAAACATTGACCGCTGACCTCGTAGTAGTCGGTTCGGGCCTCTTTGGTCTGACCATCGCAGAACAGGCTGCCACTGAGCTGGGCCTGAAGGTTGCCCTGCTGGACCGCCGTTCCCACATCGGTGGTAACGCATACAGCGAGAAGGAGAAGCAGACCGGTATTGAGGTGCACCGCTACGGTGCGCACCTGTTCCACACCTCCAACGAGCGTGTCTGGGAGTACGTGAACCGTTTTACCGAGTTCACCAACTACGTACACCGCGTGTACACCCGCCACAACGGCATCGTCTACCCCATGCCGATTAACCTGGGTACCATCAACCAGTTCTTCAACGCAGCTTACTCTCCCGCAGAGGCAAAGGCGCTCATCGCTGAGCAGGCTGGCGAGCTGGCTGGTACCGACCCGCAGAACCTGAATGACAAGGGTATCTCCCTGATTGGTCGCCCCCTGTACGAGGCGTTCATCAAGCACTACACCGCTAAGCAGTGGCAGACCCCGCCGGAAGAGCTGCCCGCATCCATCATTTCCCGTCTGCCGGTTCGCTACAACTATGACAACCGCTACTTCAACGACAAGTACGAGGGTCTGCCCGTTGACGGCTACGCAGCATGGCTGGAGCGTATGGCGGCGCACCCGAACATTGAGGTGCACCTGAACACTGACTTCTTCGAGCCCGGTCACCAGTACTCTCGCGAGAACGTCCTGGGTCAGATTCCCGTGGTCTACACCGGCCCGGTTGACCGCTACTTCGACTACGCTGAGGGCGACCTGTCCTGGCGTACCATCGACCTGGAAGAAGAAGTCCTGCCGATTGAGGACTTCCAGGGTTGCTCCGTGATGAACTACCCCGATGCTGATGTTCCCTTCACCCGCATCCACGAGTTCCGTCACTTCCACCCCGAGCGTGACTACACCAAGGACGCAACCGTCATCATGCGCGAGTACTCTCGCTTCGCGAACAAGGGCGACGAGCCGTACTACCCGGTCAACACCTCCGTGGACCGTGAGAAGCTGCTGGCGTACCGCGACCTGGCTAAGGGTGAGAACAACGTGCTGTTCGGTGGCCGCCTGGGTACCTACAAGTACCTGGATATGCACATGGCTATCGGCGCTGCACTGTCCATGTTCGACAACAAGATCCGCCCGCACTTCGCTAACGGTGCGAAGATCGAGTCCGGTGGTGTTGACGCTTAACTATGGCTGATAAGACTTTGAAGAACCTGCAGCGGGTTATTTTCCCGAGTGCGGTTGAGACTGACGTCGTGCCCCTGTACGTGGATGCGAGTGTCGCAACCGGCGTTCAGTTGCCCACCCGTATTGACGGCGATGCTTCCACCTCCATTGCGGAGGCGATGAACACCTCCGGCCAGTCTGTGTCGAGCGCCAGCGCGAACCGCGACGCCGCGAACAGCCTGAACAGCCGCCGTTCCATCACCGTGAACGCGGGTCAGAGCCTGTCTTTTGGCACGTACTTCAACGCGTTCCCCGCTTCGTACTGGCGCCGCTGGACTGACCTGCAGAAGGTCGTGCTGAGCGTTCAGACTCGCGGCGAGGGCATGGTCATTGTGTACAAGTCCAACGGCCGTGGCGTGATTCAGCGCGTGGATGCGAAGCTACTCTCCGGCGAGGAGACCAACACCTTCACCCTGCCCCTGGCACCGTTCGGTGACGGTGGCTGGTACTGGTTCGACCTGGCTGGCACCGGCGACCTTGAGCTGATTGAAGCGAACTGGCTGGGCGACATTGAGCCCCGCGCAGACGTGAAGGCTGGTCAGGCGACTGTGCAGATTACCACCATGAACAAGGTGGAGTACTGCATCAACAACATTCGTGCTCTGGGTGAGAGCCCCGAGATTTTTGATGCTGTGCACGAGTTCCTGATTGTGGATCAGGGCACCCAGAAGGTGCAGGACCACGAGGACTTCGAAGAGGTTGTTAAGCCCCTCTCCGGTAAGTTCCGTATTATCAACCAGGGCAACCTGGGTGGTTCCGGTGGCTTCTCGCGCGGCATGTTCGAGGCTGTCAACAACGGTTCCGATTACGTGCTGCTACTCGATGACGACGTTATCGTTGAGCCCGAGTCGATCCTGCGTATGGTGACCTTCGCGAACTACTGCAAGGAACCCACCATCGTGGGTGCGCACATGTTCGACATGTTCGACCGTTCGGTCCTGCACGCATTCGGTGAGGTTGTTGACCCGTGGCGTAACTTCTACGCTAAGCCGCACGATGACATGGCGATGGGTCACAACCTGGGTCACCACAACCTGCGTAACACCCCCTGGCTGCACCGCCGCGTGGACGTGGACTACAACGGCTGGTGGATGTGCCTCATCCCGACCACCGTCATCAAGGAAATCGGTCTGTCTCTGCCCCTGTTCCTGAAGTGGGATGACGCTGAGTACGGTCTGCGCGCTAAGGCCGCGGGCTTCGCTACCGTGTCCTTCCCCGGTGCGGGCGTGTGGCACGTGTCCTGGACCGATAAGGATGACTCCGTCGGCTGGCAGGCGTACTACCACGAGCGCAACCGCCTCATTACGGCGCTGCTGCACTCGCCCTTCGATAAGGGTGGCCGCGTGCTGCTGGAGTCCCTGTTCTTGGACGTCAAGCACACCCTGTCCATGCAGTACTACACCGAGGCTGGCCGCCTGATGGCGCTGGAGGATCTGCTCTCCGGCCCCGAGCACCTGCACCCCTCGCTCTCGCAGCGTCTGCCGGTGATTCGTGCGATGGCTAAGGAGTACCCGGAGTCTCAGGTGAAGCCGAACGTGGATGATTTCCCGGCTATCCAGACGAAGAAGCCTCCGTTCCGTGGCCGCCGCGCCTTTGCGTCCCCCGGTTACAAGAAGCTTGCTTCCTGGACCGCGAAGACTGTTGCTCGTCAGCTGCTCAAGCCGGTGAGTGAAGAGGCGAAGGCTCACCCGCAGATTCAGCTGAACTACGGTGAGACCAACTGGTGGACCCTGTCGAAGTTCGATTCGGCTCTGGCGACTAACGCTGAGGGTACCGGTCTGTTCTGGTACCGCCGCGATCCCGAGCAGCTCAAGTCGAAGCTGGCTCAGGCCGCTAAGCTGCACGTTCAGCTGGTGACCGGTTGGGATAAGCTGCGTGAGCAGTACCGTTCGAAGGCTGCTGAGGTTGCCTCCTACGATGCGTGGGCTAAGACCTTCGCTGAGCATACGGATTCTGAGCTGACCCGATGAACGATCTGAAGTCTGTTCCCCTGAAGGCGCCCGGCCGTGGGCGCGGCATCCTGGATGCGGTGAAGAACCGCTACCTGCTTCGACTGCTGGTCGATAAGGAAATCCAGGTCCGCTACCGCGGCTCGGTGCTGGGCATTTTGTGGTCGTACATTAAGCCGGGTGTGCAGTTCCTGGTGTTCTACATTGCCATGGGTATGTTCCTTGGCTTGGAACGCGGTATGCACAACTATGCGGTGTACCTGTTCTCGGGCATGATTGCCATTAACTTCTTCTCGGAGGGTTTTGGTAATGGTGCTCGCGCCATGGTGGTTAACAGCGCGCTGATTCGTAAGATTTACCTGCCGCGTGAGCTGTTCTCGCTGTCGACGGTGTGGGTGGCTCTGGTGCATTTTGTGCCTCAGATTGCTGTGATGCTGCTGGCCTGCTTCTTGGTGGGTTGGTCCCCGACCTTCCTGGCGTTTGGGTCGATTCTGGCGGGCATGCTGATTGTGATGATGCTGTCCTATGGTCTGGGTTTGATTTTCGGTGTGGCGAACGTGTTCTTCCGCGATTCGGAGAACATTGTGGACATGCTGCTGATGGTGGCTACCTGGTTCTCGCCGGTGCTGTACTCCTGGACCATGGTGCGTGACACTCTCTATCCGTGGGTGTTCAACGTGTTCATGCTTAATCCGCTGACCGTTGCGGTGGAGCTGTTCCACTATGGCTTCTGGCATCCGACGCTCCGTCCTGAGGATTTGGCGCTTCCTGCTTCGCAGGTGGTTCCGCATCTTTTCAGCTTCTGGACTCCGATTGCCCTTGGTATTTCTCTGCTGACCGTTTTGATTGGTGATTTGCTCTTCCGTAAGTTTGAGGGCAACTTCGCCCAGGAGCTCTGATTCTGTGGATATTAAGAAGCTTGAGTTCCCGCCGGTGAGCCCGGACGCTCCCGTGGTGATTCACGTGGAGAATTTGGTGAAGCGCTTCGTTCTGCGCCACACCCGTTCGATGAAGGAAGCTTTTGTGTGGCTGATTAAGGGCCGCAAGGGTGATCTTTCGGAGAAGTTCAATGCGCTCAACGGCGTGAGCCTGGACATTCGTCAGGGTGAGCGTGTGGCTCTTCTGGGTCTGAACGGCTCGGGTAAGTCCACGCTGCTGAAGATGATTTCTGGCGTGATGCGCGCCGATGAGGGTGAGGTTCTCACTCGCGGCAATATTGCGGGTCTGATTGAGGTGGGCGCTGGTTTCCACCCGGATCTGACTGGCCGCGATAACGTGTACCTCAACGGCGCGATCTTGGGTATGTCCAAGGAGGAGATTGAGGCTTCCTTCGATTCGATTGTGGATTTCGCTGAGATTCACGACTTTATCGATACCGAGGTGAAGTTCTACTCTTCGGGTATGTACCTGCGTCTGGCGTTCTCGGTTGCGGTTCATACGAACCCGGATATCTTCCTGGTGGATGAGATTCTTGCGGTGGGCGATGAGCCGTTCCAGAAGAAGTGTATTGCGAAGATTCAGGAGCTGTGCTCTGCCGGTAAGACTCTTGCCGTGGTGAGCCATGACCTGGATTTGGTTTCTAAGATTTGTGACCGCGGCGTGGTGCTGGAGCACGGTAACCTGCGTTTTGACGGTCCGATTAAGGAAGCTGTGAAGGTGATTCGTGGTGGCGACTAGCCGCTAGGTGATTGCTTGTGATGGGGCGTGTATTCCCGATGGGGGAGTGCACGCCCCTTTGCTATATCCGAATGCTATGCCCGAAAGTTATGCCCGAATGCTGCGCCCGAGAAGCTGTTGTTGCTCGATAGGGTTCTAGCGTTTTAGCAGGGGAGGCTGCGGCTTTTAAGACGAAATGTTACGTGTGCACCGAGTGCAATATAGCGGTGAATAATAGTAAGCGGTTCGAGGGGTGTACCTGCAACTGTTCTGCAAGTCACAGCTGACTAGGCGTTTTGGATTTTGATGCACGTTAGGTAACGATATGCGCAATTCCATGCATCAAAAATGCTCAAATACTATACTCGTAAATATTAAGGGGCGTTTTATTACATTTTGATAAATTTGATGCGCTGAGGGTAGGGTGATGGTGGCATTGATGTATCAATGCTTCACCGTATTCCACACAACCACACCACACAGCATCGGATCACTTCAATGGAGAACACCGTACTGGATACCCGGGCGGAGCATCTAACCCTGCTCGAGGAGAATATCCGTGAGGCAATGCGTCACCGCAGCCTGGACCCGCACGAGGACCAGCACGCGGTGCGCGGGCTCATTGACGAGCACCTGAACGATTATGAGCAGCGACGCACCCGCATTTCCCTGCCGGATTTGGGTGACCGTGAATCCGTGATTCAGCGCCTGCACGATGAAATCTGCGGCTTCGGCGTGATTCAGCCGTTCCTCGATGATGAGAGCGTTGAAGAAATCTGGATCAACTCTCCCGACGAAATCTTTATCGCCCGCAACGGCGAAAGCGAATTGACCGGCCTGCACCTGAGCGCCGAGGCGATCAATAGCCTGCTGGAGCGCATGCTCAAGCCTTCGGGTCGCCGTGTGGATCTTTCCTCCCCGTTTGTTGATGCATCCCTGCCGGATGGATCCCGCTTGCACGCGGTGATTCCGGATATTACCCGCAGGCACACGAGCATCAACATCCGTAAGTTCGTGGTGCGTGCCCGCCGCCTGCCCGATCTGGTGCGCATGAACTCGCTGAGTGCTGGCGCGGCGTCCCTGCTGCATGCGGCAGTGGAGAGCGGCATGAACATCCTCGTTTCGGGTGCGACTCAGGCGGGTAAGACTACGATGCTGAACTGTCTGTCGGCATCTATTCCGCCGCGTGAGCGCGTGATTACGTGCGAAGAAATCTTTGAGCTCGCGGTTCCGCTCCGCGATGTGGTGGGTCTGCAGTGTCGCCAGCCGAACCTTGAGGGCACCGGCGCGATTGAGTTGCGCCGCCTGGTCAAGGAGGCTCTGCGTATGCGCCCGGACCGCATCCTCATTGGTGAGGTGCGCGAGGCGGAATCCCTGGACATGCTCATTGCGCTCAACGCGGGTCTGCCTGGCATGTGCACGATTCACGCGAACTCGGCACGTGACGCGGTGACCAAGATTTGTACCCTGCCGCTGCTGGCAGGCGAGAATATCTCCTCGGCGTTCGTGGTGCCGACCGTGGCGTCCTGCTTTGACATTGTGGTGCATTGCGGCCGCGATTCGCGCGGTCAGCGCCAGGTCGAAGAGATCAGCATGCTGGGCGGCCGCGTTGAGGACGGCGTGATTGAGATGTCCCCGCTGTTTGTGCGCCGTGACGGTCAGATGGTGTGCGTGGCGTTGGAGCTGCCGAACCCGGACCGTTGGATTCGTGCCGGTCACCGCCCCGAGCAGGTGCTGGCTGCGGCGAAGGCGGGTCAGTAATGCCCCTGTTTCTGAGCCTGATTTTGGGGTTGGGCGTCTGTCTGATTTACCTTTCCTGCTTTCCTGATAACGGCAAGCCGCCGAAGCCGAGTAATGACCCGGCGCTGGTTGTGGCGTTGCGTAAGGCGGGTATGCATTCGCTGACTCCTCGCACGTTCATGTGGGTGAGCGTTGCCAGCGGCGTGACTGCCTCGGTGTTGTTGCTGATGGTCACTCAGCTGCTACCGTTGGGTCTGCTGGGCCTGATTGGTGGTTTTGTGGCGCCTCGTGTGGTCGTGAATCATCGTGCTCGCGCGGCGGATGCCCGTATTTGGCAGTTGTGGCCGGATGCGGTGGACCACCTGCGTTCGGCGATTCGTGCGGGCCTGTCCCTGCCGGAGGCGCTGATTCAGCTTTCATACCGCGGCCCGGAAGAGTTGCGTGATGCCTTTGCCCATTTTTCGCGTGATTACCGTGCGTCGGGTGAGTTTGTGCCGTCGCTGAACCGTTTGAAGGAGTACCTTTCTGACCCTGTGGCGGACACCATCATTGAGGCTTTGAAGATTGCTCGCGAGGTGGGCGGTTCGGACCTGGGCAAGCTGCTGGGCACGCTCAGCGATTTTCTGCGCGATAATGCCCGCACCCGCTCGGAGCTTCTGGCCCGCCAATCCTGGACAGTGAATGCGGCTCGCCTCTCCTGCGTGGCGCCCTGGTTTGTGCTGTGTCTGATGGCGACTCAGCCTGCCGCGCGCATGGTTTATAACTCCTTTGCCGGTGCGATGCTGATGATTGCCGGTGCCGCTATTTCTTTGGCGGCGTACCGTCTGATGCTGCGTATTGGTGAGTTGCCGCGTGAACGGAGGGTTTTCGGGTGAACCTGCCTCTGATTTTTAGTCTGCTGCTGGCGGCCGGTGTGGGTCTGATTCTTTCCTCGGTGCTCAATACTCGCAGCATTTCGTTCTCGGATCGTGTGGCGTCGCAGCTGCGCGGTGAGACTCTGCGTGAGTCGTTGTTGAAGGAGCAGGAGCGTCGTGAGCCGAGCCTGCTGGAGGCGATTTCGGCGTTCTGCGCGCCGCTGCTTCGTTCGCTGTCTTCGTCGCTGAGCGGCTCGTCGTTGAGTGATAGTTCGGTGCAGGAGCGTCTGCGTCGTGCTGGCTCTTCGCAGAGTGTGAGCGCGTTTCGTGCTGAGCAGCTGCTGTGGGCTCTTGCCGGTGTGACCGTCATGAGTGCCCTGACCGTTATCGGTGTGGTGCAGGAGCGTTTCTCTATCCTGGTGGCTCTTGTGCTGGTGCTGGTGAGTGGTTTGAGCGGCTTTCTGGCGCGTGACTGGTGGCTGGGTGAGGCGGTGACTAAGCGTGAGAAGCAACTGGTTGCTGAGTTCCCGGCGCTGGCGGAGATGATGGCTCTGTCGGTAACGGCGGGCGAGTCGGCGCTGGCGGCTTTGGAGCGTATCTGTTTGACCTCTCGCGGCGAGTTGGCTCGTGAGTTTTCTGAGATTTTGGCGCAGACCCGCACCGGCGTTTCGCTGCTGAGTGCGTTGCAGGAGTTCGCGGAGCGTACTCGCGTTCCGGCGTTGAGCCGCTTCGTTGAGGGTATTGCTGTTGCGATTGAGCGCGGTACCCCTCTGGCTGATGTGTTGCGTGCGCAGGCTCAGGATGTGCGCGATAACGCTAAGCGTGAGCTGATGGAAACAGCCGGTAAGAAGGAGATTGCGATGCTCGCCCCGGTGGTGTTTTTTATCCTGCCGCTGACGGTGATTTTTGCGGTCTTCCCGGGCTTGTCGCTCATGCGTTTGAACTTTTAGATTTTGCGGCGGGTACACACCGTACCGGCTGCACCGCGGTGGGCTGGGCTGATTGCCCGGCGCGCCGCACCAACCACACACTACACCCTTTGATTGAAGGAGAAAATCATGTTCCGTCGTTTCCGCACCACCCTCACCGTGCTGATTGCCCTGGCTATCGCATCCGTGCTGGCTCTGCGCCTGAAGAACAAGCAGGATGACCCCGAGCGCGGTGACGTGCCCGGCTGGGTCATGATCACCATGATGAGCGCCGTGCTGGTTGCCGCTATCTTGGCGATTGCTCAGCCCGCTCTGACCAAGATGTTCAACGATGCGATTGCTCTGGTTCACCAGTAATGCGTAAGCCCCGCATCGCTTCTGAGCTGACTGCCGCTGAGCTATCCTCCGCGGAATATTCTGTGGAGGAGAGCGAGCGCGGTGATGCCAGCACGGAATTCGTCATGGTCGGTGCGCTGTTGGTGTTGCTGACTATGGCGATTCTGCAGGTTTCTTTCGCCCTGTATGCACGAACCATGTTGGTGGATGCTGCGGCGGCTGGGGCACGTTACGGTACGATGCGTGACCGCACTCCGCAGGAGGGCATGGAGCGTACCCGTCAGATGATTGAGGGGGTTCTTCCGTCTTCGTATGCTGAGAATATTTCGTACCGTCAGAGTAGTGATTCTACGGGTGTGCGCACTTTGGAGGTGACGGTGAAGTCTCCGTTACCGGTGCTGGGCCCGTGGGGTTTTCCGGATTCTATTGAGGTGAAGGGGCATGCGATTTATGCGGAGCATCGTTCCGGTGATTAGTGACTTTTCGCTTCGGCAGCGGGTGAAGGAACGCCTGAAGAGCCGCTCTGGTCGGCCTCTTTCTGAGCAACACGACTCTGAAGAGGGTAGCGCCATTGTGGAGTTCCTGGGCTTGGGTATTACTCTGCTCATCCCGGTACTCTACGGTATTCTGACGATTTTTAGCTTGCAGTCTTCGGTGATGGCGGCTCATGCGGCGAGCGCTCAGGTGGTGCTGTATGTGCAGGAGCAGCCGCAGGATTCGTCGGTTGGCCCGGATTTGGCTCAGCGTTTGGCGGTGCATGCTGCCGCGGATTACGGGGTTGAGCCTTCTGATGTGAGCGTGTCGTTGAGCTGTTCGTCGGGGGAGTGCGTCTCGGGCACGAAGGCGTACGCCACGGTGACGGTTCAGGCGCGTTTGCCGCTGCTGCCTTCGTTTATGGGTGGCGGCGTGATTCCGGTGAGTTCTCATGCGTCGAGTTGGGGGTCTGGTCATGCTGATTCCTAATGGTTTGCTGGCTCGTGCCAACATGAAGATTCGTGCCCGTGCGCAGAGCCGGGCGCTCGCCTCAGACCCGGAAGAGGGCAGTATTGCTCCGCTGATTGTGGGCATGCTGGCGTTGCTGCTGCTCATCGGTTCGGTGACGGTGGCGATTACGGGCGCGTATCTGCAGACTCAGCATCTGCAGGATGTGGCGGATGCTCAGGCGAACTCGATTACCCGCACGATGCGCACTCCTGATGAAGCGAGTGGTTCGGCGGCGTGGGAGTACGCGAGTGCGTACCTGGCTGAGGTTCAGCCGGGGCAGGATTTTCAGGCGTTGCGCCTGGAGAACGTGTCCGTAGATTCTGATCACAGTGTGCACGTGTACCTGTCGGCTCGTATTCGTCCGCCGCTACTGTCGATTCTGGTGCCTGATGGTATTGAGGTAACCACTCACGGTTCGGCGCGTTTGAAGACTAGCCAGGGCCCGACCACCGATTAGAGACGTTTGAGCCCCATAGACTGCGAGGGCGCATCCGCAAGGTAGTGTAACGGCTAGCGGATGTGCCCTCGTTTTATGCCTTTTTATGTCTTCGTTGCGCGGCTTCTGCCCTCTGTATGCCCCATCCTTCTGCGCTGTGGGCTGTTGCGGACTGTAACGGCGGGACTTTCTGGCAGTTTCGCGATAGTGTTAAAAGCTATGGCATCCTTCGACTTTTCTGCTGAGATTAAAGAGCTTCGCGCGATTTTCACCTCTATTGCTGCTGTGAGCGATATTGAGGGGATTGAGCGCGCCATTGAGGACCTGTCTGCGCAGGCTGCCGCGCCCGATTTGTGGGATGACGTGGAGAACGCGCAGAAGGTGACGAGCGCGCTGTCGTATAAGCAGTCGGAGCTGAATCGTCTGCGTTCGCTGTCTTCTCGCATTGATGATGTTGAGGTGATGGTGGAGCTTGCCGAAGCGGAGGATGAGGAGACTGCCGCCGAGCTGCTCGCTGATGCTGAGCGTGAGTGCGGTGAGATCCGCGCCAAGCTGGAAGAGCTTGAGGTGCTGGTGCTGCTGTCGGGTGAGTACGATCAGCGTGAGGCTGTGGTGACGATCCGTTCGGGCGCCGGTGGCGTGGATGCTGCTGATTTCGCGGAGATGCTGCTGCGCATGTACCTGCGGTGGGCGGAGAAGAATGGCTACCCGACGAAGGTTCTGGACACCTCCTACGCTGAGGAGGCGGGCCTGAAGTCGGTGACCTTTGAGGTGAACGCGCCGTACGCTTTTGGCCGCCTGTCGGTGGAGGCGGGTACTCACCGTCTGGTGCGTATTTCGCCGTTCGATAATCAGGGCCGCCGCCAGACCTCGTTCGCGGCGGTTGAGGTGATTCCTCTGATTGAGCAGACGGATGCTATTGAGATTCCCGAGTCTGAGATTAAGGTGGATGTGTTCCGCTCCTCGGGCCCGGGTGGTCAGTCGGTGAATACGACGGATTCGGCGGTGCGTATGACTCACTTGCCGACCGGTATTGTGGTGTCGATGCAGAATGAGAAGTCGCAGTTGCAGAACCGTGCGGCGGCTTTGCGTGTGCTGCAGTCTCGCCTGTTGCTGTTGCGTAAGGAGCAGGAGGACGCGAAGAAGAAGGAGCTTGCCGGTGATATTAAGGCAAGCTGGGGCGATCAGATGCGCTCCTATGTTCTGCATCCGTACCAGATGGTGAAGGATCTGCGTACCGGCTATGAGGAGGGTAATACCTCTAATGTTTTGGATGGCGGTTTGAACGCCTTTATTGATGCTGGTATTCGCTGGCGTGCTTCGGGGCGCGCGGCTGAAGAGAGCTAAGACGTATAAGGATTGAGTGATGGCTCAGAAAAAGAAGAAAGACGCGAAGAAGGACCCGAATAACGCGATTATTGCCCAGAATAAGAAGGCTCGCCACAACTACAACATTGTGGATACCTATGAGGCGGGTATTGTTCTGCTGGGTACTGAGGTGAAGTCTCTGCGTGATGGTGGGGCGTCCATTGTGGATGGTTTCTGCCAGGTGACCGATAACGAGTTGTGGCTCGAGGGTATTCATATTGCGGAGTATGGTTACGGTACGTGGACGAACCATGCAGCTCGTCGTCGCCGTAAGCTGCTGCTGCATCGTTCTGAGATTAATAAGTTGGCGCAGAAGCTGAAGGAGACCGGTTACACGGTGGTTCCGTTGAAGCTGTACTTCTCGAATGGTCGTGCGAAGGTTGAGATTGCTTTGGCGACCGGTAAGCGTGAGTACGATAAGCGTCAGGCTTTGCGTGAGCGTCAGGATGACCTGGAGGCGCGCCGCGCGATGCGTTACCGCAACCTCGGCTAGGGCTGAGGCAACGGCCGGGGTGCACGGCTGCTCAGGAACTTGCCGGTAGGGTCTAGGCGCGGTTCCTCGCGTATAATGGTTGAAAATTCGCGGTGTACCGCGAGCACCATACGTTTTTGAGGAGACACATGTCTGAGAACCCGAACTACCAGCAGAACCCGGGCGAGTTCATCCCCGCACCGCAGCAGGCACCGGCATACAACATGCAGGGCGGCTACCCCGGCTACCAGCCGACCCCGAGCTCGGCTCTGGCGATTGCTTCGCTGATCCTGGGTGTTATTGGTCTGCTGTCTGGCTGGCTGATTTTCGGTGGCGTGCTGGGTCTGGTTGGCGTGATTCTGGGTATTGTTGCCCTGGTGAAGGTGAAGAACGGCACTGCCTCCGGTAAGGGCATGGCGATTGGTGGTATTGTCACCGGTGCGCTGGGCATGATTGTTGCTGTTGTTGTGCTGATTCTGGGCTTGATTGGCATTGGCATGCTCGGCGACTGCGCTGAGAAGGCCGTGCAGGATTCGAACGGCAACTACGTGTGCACCATTCACGGTGAAACCATGACGATGAGCCCCGATGAGTACAAGATGTACCGCCGTTAAATCGCATTGAGTCTTTGAAGCGTTGAGGGACCGAATAGTGTTGAACTATTCGGTCCCTTGCTCTTTTTCTGCGCTGAATCTGCCCGATTGGTGGATTCTGGGGGATGATTCTGGAATCTTGGACTTCATAGGTGACCCCAATGACGGCTTATTTATATAATGGAACCGAACTCAGCGCGCAATGGTGCGTTGGGCGAGTATAAATTGTTCGCTGCAACTGTGAAGGAAAGAACGACGGATGTCTGAGAATAACTACGGAAACAACCAGGGGAACGCACAGAACCCCTACGCTGCTCAGCAGCCTAATTCTTCCGCCCAGAGCTCGTACGGTCAGGATTATGGCCAGGCTCCTTCGGCACAGAACACCTACGGCCAGGATTACGGTCAGAGCGCATCCGCTCAGAACACCTACGGCCAGACTCAGCAGCAGAACGCTACTCCGCAGAACTCGGCCCAGCAGAACCAGTACGGTCAGTTCGGTGCGCAGCCTTCTTCGCAGAATGCTTACGGCCAGAACGCTGCTCAGGGTACCTCTGCCCAGGGCGTTGCTGCTCAGGGCGCTTCGGCTCAGAACACCTACGGCCAGCAGCAGTACGGCTACGGTCAGGACGCTTCCTACCAGGCGCAGCCCGCTCAGCAGAACCAGTACGGTTACGGCCAGGACGCCTCCTACCAGGCGCAGCCCGCTGACTACAACTACCAGCAGAACTCTTACCAGCAGCAGCCCCAGCAGGATGCTTACGGTTACGGTCAGCCCGCGGGTTACCCGTATGCGGCTCCCGTGACGAAGAAGGCTCCCGGCATGGCGCTGGCTGCGATGATCCTCGGTATTGCGGCTGTGCTGACCGGTTTCCTCGTGTTTGGTATTCTGCTGGGTATTGCCGCGATTATTCTGGGCGCGCTGTCCCTGAAGAAGACTAAGGAAGTTGGCGCTGGTAAGGCATTCGCACTGACCGGTATTATCACCGGTGCGGTGTCTGTCCTGATTTCGATTTGCATGCTTTTCGTATACATTTCTTTCTTCCAGACCGCTGAGAAATGCCTTGAGGTTGGTACCGAGGACGGTCACGGTAACGTGGTCTGCCAGATTGGTGACAACCCGAACAACCGCATGACTGTTCCGGCTCACCGCTAAGGTTTGACCGCCTAATTTTGACTGCCTAATTTTGGCTACCCAGTGCGGTACGCGAACGGGGTGGGGCTCCTAGATATTCTGGGGCGCCTCACCCCGTTTGCTGTGCCCGTGATTTTCTGCACCGATTTTCTGCGTCCGCCGTTGATTCGGGTGTGTGCTGGAGGCGCGCTCGCTGTACCCTCTGCGTCTGTTCTTGGCTGGTGTTCTCTGTCAGTGAGCGAACCCTGCGTGTGCGGGGTGGGTGACTTGCACGCCGTTAAACATCTTAGATATACTGAATCTCTACCGTGTTTGAATGGCACCGCGGCATCAAGGTATGTCGAGGAAAACTTTCAGAAGACGGTGGGCTTTTTGATAAAAGCATAGGGGGATGATCGGTTTCGACGATGTGAGTTGAGATGGGTGAAGCGTGCCGAGGATGCAGGGTTATCTCGTTAACGCCCTCTGCAAAAAAATAAGTGCAGAATCTAAGCGCACTGACTTCGCACTCGCTGCCTAAGCGCGAGTTGCCGTCTGTCGGCCTGAGCATGCCTTTGGCTCAGTTACCGGCATCGACTTAAAAGGCCACTGCTGCTAGCCCTTGTTGCGGGGGCTAGCGGGACTTTTACGTAACTAGGTTCGTCGGTATATGTGTTTATGCAAGTACCGGAGCCGAAAAGTAGCGTTCGCATAAACTGCGCACGGAGAAGCCCCGTTGACGCCACATCGGACCGGGGTTCGATTCCCCGCATCTCCACGATCTCCCAACCGCCCGCTCACCTTCACGGTTTTGCGGCGGTGATTATCGGTTCCAATCCAGAGGAAGAACCGCGGTAGGTTTCTACCACCCGGCAGGACGCCCCACGGCGTCACCTGCCGGGTATTTTTATGCCCAATTTTCGGGGACGCTCGGGGCGTGCCTGAGCGCTCGTGGGTTGGGCGTCAAAAGGTTTGAGCTAACGTCAAAAAGTATGGGCTGGCGTCGAAAGGTTTAGACGGACAACATCTTCATCCGCACCGACCCTGCCGGGACCATCAAACCCTACAAAGAAAAATCCACCGAGAAGATCGACGGCGTGGTGGCCACCATCATGGGCCTCGACCGCGCGATTAGATGCGGCAGCGGACCCGACACTGAGAGCGTGCATGACAGAAGAAGCATATTTTTCATGTAATGTAAATTTACGTGTTACATCTGGCGAGACTCTCTGATAGACTGCTGAGTAGTGATGTAAGATACATCACTATGTGACGTGGGAATGCAATCACAACCGCAATTTCTGCTTGGAATCGGGGGTTAGCTGCTTCCACGATTGCAAGAGCTTTAGGGCCAGCATTCGTTGGTGGTTTTGGAAAAGCCATTGGAGGTCCGGCACTAATTGCCTTTGCGCTAGCTGTTGCAGCAGTGTCCTGCACTCTTTAATCTGGGAGAGGTCCAATGCGTACGAAGAATATATTTACACTAGGATTTTTTCTCACTATTGTTCCGGTGTTCTGGGTGATTATCTCATTTGCCAGAGACGGGGAGTTCTTTAATCCAGTATCAATTCTAAGTGCAATTTTAGGAGGTCTTTTGGTCACTTTTGCAGCCAGAAGGACGCTTGAGAGTGATTCAAAGTTCCCTAAGGGGCCTCCTAAGGGGCCTAGTAAGTAAAACATCGCTTAGAAGTTTCTAAGAGGAAGAACCGCGGTAGGTTTCTACCACCCGGCAGGACGCCCCACGGCGTCACCTGCCGGGTATTTTTATGCCCAATTGTCGGTCTGTTCTGGGGTGTGCCGGCGTGCTCGTGGGTGCTCAGGTGACCGCATTGTAATGAGAACGTCATCAGAGAAGACGAAAACGCACCCTATGGCGTAGTATCGAAGGGTAAATATCGTTGTTCGGCGTTGATTGTTCATTCAATCTCACCGGCAACATTCGAGAGCAACCACAGAGCCACAGAATAGCCGGTCATAGGGACGCCACCGCTACGACGCGGTAGCTACACAGCCGCTATGACGACCACTCAAGGACACACCATGGAAAACCAGATTCCCGCCCCCTCCTTCCCGGAGCAGAACAATGCAAACTCCCCGCAGCCGGTACCTGCAGGCGTAGCACCCGGCGCTCCCATCGGTGCAGCACCCGGTGGCCCCGCCCTGGGCGTGGCACCCGCTAACGTGCGCGACCGCGACGACAGCTACCAGCGCATCCCGGACGCCTACCGCGTACCGGCTGAATACCGCCGCCCCTACGGCGAGACCACCGGCGACTTCCGCGGCCCCGGCTACTTCTACTCCATCGGCGCATTTGGCGCTTCCCTGGGTGCCCTGGCTCTGACCCTCTACGCGTGGGTTCAGGTCGCGGCACTCCACTCTGAAGCAACGCTCAACTCCCGCGGTTACAGCTCCTCTGCGTATAGCTCCGGTCTGAGCCCCAACATCATGGTGATTGCTCTGCTGCTCGTGGGCCTAATCCCGGTAGGCGTGTCTATCTGGCTTGCCATCTACTCGGCGAAGGTGAACGCCGGTCACACCACCAAGTACACCTCGAAGATGACAACCTTCAACATTCTGGCGTACATCATCTCGGGTCTGAGCCTGCTGGGTCTGCTCGGCACCCTCACGATGCTGTCCTAAAACAGGCAATACGTGCTCTCAAAGCGATAACAGCGAGGCGGCGGCTTTCCACTGACCGGAAAGCCGCCGCCTCGCTATATTTTTACTGCCTCCTGCTTTTACTGACTCCTGCTCAGGGGGGGGGAGGCTAGGGTCGGGGTGCGAGCGCCTCCAGCACCTGCTGCTGGACCGCCGCCGTATTACTTGCCACCAGGGACACCGGGTGCACACCGGCGACTGAAATGCCCGCGTGCTCGGGCAAATCGCCCTCCAGGGTGGAGGCGACGCCGCCAGCCTCGCGAATCAGCGGCAGTAGCGCCGCCACCTCGTAGAACGACAGGGATGCGTCCACGACGGTGTCCACAGCACCCTCAGCGAGCATACACGCCGCCCAGAACGAACCATACGCACGGGAACGACCCACTGACCCCAGAAGCTGTACAAGCTCGCCAGAGCGGTCCGCAGCGCCTTCAGAGGCCGCCTTCCAGGAGGAGAGGTCGGTGTACGCGGCAGACAGCTGATCCAGCTGAGTCAGCGAGGACACCTCAAGACGAGTCGCCTGCGCCAAAGACTTACCCGTGTACGCGCCCGAACCGCGAGCAGCCCACCAGCGGCGACCCAGCGCGGGTGCAGACACCACACCCACCACCGGCTCACCCTGATCCAGCAAAGCAATCAGAGTCGCCCACACCGGCACGCCGCGGCGAAAATTATCCTGCTCAGCAATCGGCGCAATCACCCACTGGCGCGCCGCCTGACCGTTATAGCCGGCATGCGCACCGGCAATACCGTCACGAGTACGCACACGCGACAGCTGCGCGCGCAGAAGCTCCTCAACCTCCTGAGCCACACCCGAGGCGTAATCGGCAGGCTCCTGCACCGGTGCCTGCGGCTCCACGGGCTGCTGAGTAGCCTGCTGCCACGGCGCCAACGGTGCCGCAGCGAGTGCCGCCTCGGCGGGCTCTACCACCTCGGAAGCGGGGGAGAAGACCGGGCGGTCACGAAAACGCATGGCGCTCACACGATCGACGCTATCGGCAAGAATATGCGCAAGACGCAAATCGTCGGTGTACTGCTGGGGACGGCTCATAGTAATGCTCTTCTTCAGTATTCGGTGATGTAGTCAGCAAAAATGTGTGTGCAGTGCTGTGTGTAATGCAGGGCAGAGAACCTAGACGAGAGCGCCCAGTTCCTTCTCCGAATCGCCCTCTTCAGGAGTCAACAGCAGCAGCTTACGCAAGGACTCCAGGCGGGCGGGACCGCTCTCACCGGCGTGACCGGCAGCCACGTACGCCTCCAGACCGCACTCGGGAGCCTGCGCCGCGTGCGTACACGCCTTCGGGCAATCCGCCGCACCCGGCGCCAGATCCACGAACGCCTCCACGACAGTCTCCGGCGGCACATGCGCCAGACCGAAAGAACGAATACCCGGAGTGTCAATAATCCAGGTGCCCGGCTCCATCGGATCGCCATTCGCATTCACCGGACGCAACGCCAACGCCGACGAGGAAGTGTGACGGCCACGGCCCGTCACCGCGTTCACATGACCGGTCGCACGCTCGGAGCCGGTCAGCGCATTCACCAGGGTCGACTTACCCACACCCGAATGACCCAGAAGCACCGACACCTGACCCAACAGCTCCTGCAGAAGCTCCTGAACCGGTGCCGACTCCAAACCGGCAGCGCCCTCCTGACTCGGCGCCAAACCATCCGAAGACGAAGACAGCACAATCTTCAAACCGCTCGCCGCATAGTAATCCAGCAGGTTCTGCGGGTACCGCACATCGGTCTTCGTAATGCACAGGATCGGCTCAATCCCGGCGTCAAACGCCGCTACCACGGCACGGTCAATGAAGCCGGTGCGCGGCTCCGGGTTCGCCGCAGCAACCACAATCACCAGCTGCTGAGCATTCGCCACGACCACGCGCTCCGACGGGTCGGTGTCATCGGCGCTACGGCGCAGAATCGAGGTGCGCTCGCCCAGACGCACAATGCGCGCCAGGGTATCCTTCGCGCCGGAGGTGTCACCCACCAGGTCCACAAAGTCGCCGGTTACAATCGCGGTGCGGCGTAGCTCCTTAGCGCGCGCCGCAATGAGGGTACGCTCCTTCTCGGTACCCTCATCCACGACGACCGACCAGCGGCCGCGGTCCACCGTAATGACCCTGCCACGAATCGCTTCTTTGAAGGTCGGGCGGTCCTTCGTGCGGGGGCGGGAGCCCTTCTTGTTGGGGCGCACGCGCACATCCGACTCATCCCATTCGGAGAAATCGCGCACGTTCATGCGGGAAGAACCCATTTAGAAGACCTCCTGGTCAGCGGTAGCATCAGCGGTGGAGGCGCCGGTCTGCCATTGCGCCAGCATGTCCTCCCACATTGCGGTAAATTCGGGCATGGTCTTAGCTACGGTGGCTACGTTCTGCACCACCACATTGGGGCGGCGCAGACCAATAATCGCCGCGAAGGTCGCCATACGGTGATCGTCGTAGGTGCGCGCCAGAACCTGCGCAACCTCCGCGGCAGCGGGGATGGGCGCCTCAATCACCAGCGAATCGGCGGTGTCGTGGGCGGCACCTCCCAGGCGGTTAATCTCAGCGGCGAGCGCTGCGAGGCGGTCCGTCTCATGACCGCGCAGATGCGCAATGCCGGTCAGCTCAACGCGGCCCTTCACGAAAGCACAAGCAGCCGCCATAGTCGGCGCCAACTCGCCACCGGCAGACAGATCAAAGGAGAAGTCACCCTCGGGAAGCTGCGCGGGACCGGTCACGGTCAGACGGCCCTCAGCGTAGCGAACCTGCGCACCCAGCGCGGGCAGAAGCTCACGCCACATATCGCCCACCTGGGTCGTACCCGCCGAAGAATCAGCCGCGGGGGCCGGCCAGGGAGGAATAGGCACCGACCCCCTGCCGCAG
>OAVR01000066.1_pt1 | contig 68955 bp, 63 predicted proteins | sample 1476451 | NCBI WGS metagenome assembly OAVR01 (sample SAMEA2580105, study PRJEB22360) | human gut metagenome | biome: human gut; feature: human-associated habitat; material: faeces | place: Denmark | collected 2008/2010 | reverse complement strand
GATTCCTGCTCGAGCCACCAAAAGCTTAGTGAATAATTCACTAAGCTTTTTTTATAAAATTAAATTATGATTTTAAATAATATATTAATTATAAATAGTATAATATGATTATAATTTAAATTAATATTTAGGTTAAAAAAGTAAAAGGAATATTTATAAAATTTATTTATATAAATAAATTTTATAAATATTCCTTTTTAATTTTAAATCCACAATAAGTAGTTTCTTAGTTCCTAAAAACAAAAGGGGAAGTGATTAAGGATATATTATTGGGGAAGTATCGTTAATTATTTTAAAACTAAGAATTATTCTACTTATTAAGTGTGGATATTTTAATTATGGACAAATATCAGATTAATATACATAAATTGTAAAAAATAAATGAGAATAAATAAATATATAAATTAATATCATTTAATAAGTGAATTAATATTATGATTTAATCAATAAAATAGTTTTAATATAGATCTTTAAATAATTAATGAGGTGTTTAAATGAAGGATATTGTTATAATTGGAACTGAAAACATAGGAAAAGAGGTTGTTAAAATAATAGAGGCTATAAATTTAAAAAGAAATACATGGAATGTATTAGGATTTATAAGTCTCAAAAAAGATGAAGAAGGAAGTAGTGTTGAAGGATATAGCGTTCTTGGATCTATAGATTCAATGTTCAGTTATTTTGAAGGTAGAAAAAAAGATAAATTTTATTTTTTTAAGAAATTAGAAAGTCAAAATGAATTATTTACGATTATAGCAATAGATAACTGTCAATTAAAAAAAGAAATAGAAAATAAGTTAAAAAACAAAATAAAATTTGCTACAATTATTCATCCAGATGTTAATTTTATTAATAAACAAGAAGTTGGAGAGGGGACTGTAATATATCCAGGATTAATTAATGTAGGAAAATTTAAGTTAGGCAAACATATTATTTTAAAACAAAAATGTTCTTTAGGGAATAATGTTGAGATAGGTGATTATTCTTTTATATCTTTTAATAGTAATATTGACAGTAACGTAGTTATTAAAGACGAAGCTTATATTGAAGCCAACACCACAATCTTAGCAAATAATAATATAGATAAAAATACGTATATAAAAGAAGGTGCAATATTGTATTAGAATTATTATATTTTAATAAATATTTTGGAGAGAAGATTTATATTAGATTTTAATGTAAATCTTCTTTTATTTGAATATCATCTTTATACTTATTAAAGATGATATACTTTATGTTTCTTTAGAGATTATAGGATAATTTGAGTATGATTTATGAATAATTTTATTAATTAAATGTTAAATATGTTAACAAAATATTCAAAAAATATTGACATTAGGAACGTGGAAGAGTATTATATAATTACAGACACCCAGTGGGGGTTGTATGTGAAATATATAGGGAGCGATGAGCATGAATTCAGAAAAAAAGAAAGCATTACAGTGCTTAAAGACAGCAAAAGGACAAATTGAAGGAATAATTAGAATGATTGAAGATGAGAGATATTGTATAGATATTTCAAATCAAATAATGGCTTCCCAAGCATTATTAAAGAAGGCCAATAAATTGATATTACAGCAACATATGCATAATTGTGTCAAGAGTGCTTTCGATAATAATGAATCTAAAGACGAAAAGATTGAAGAAATATTAAGTGTACTAAATAAGCTAATAGATAAATAAAATATATAATTTTCTAATGGTGTATTTAATTTTATTATAATATAAGGTAATTTAAATCTGTTGTTTTTAGAGATTCAATTTATTTTTATTGAATAGTTAAAAGCAAATTTAGAATGTTTTATATTGCTATATTATTCTAATGATTTATTTAACTTTATTAATGTAAAATTATTTAGATCTGTTGTTTTTAGAAACTCAAAGCTTATATTTGAGTGGCTTAAAGCGAATTTAGAATAATTAATTTAATATTTTTAGCTTATAGAATATAAATATAATAGTGGTCTAATGATGTGAATTATTTTATAAAGAATATAAAATAATTTGGATCTATTGTTTTGAAGGGTTTAAATTAATTTACATCTTTAAGCAATTCAAAGTGATTTTAGAGCAATAAGAGATAAATTTTTATATATTAATCATTTTAAATACATAAGTAATTTTGTAGAAAATATAAAATAATTTATATTTATTTGTTTATAAGTTCAAAGTTCATAAAGAAATTTAAAGAGATTTATAAGAATATATACTTTTATTATAAAAATCGAAATTCTAATGATATTTATAGTTTTATAGAAAATATAAGATTATTTAGATCTGTTGTTTTTTAGGATTCAAAATCTAATTTTTGAATAATTTAAAGCGAATTTAGAATTAAATGAAGTTTTAAGTTTAGAGAATATAACTTCATTTGTAGTTTTAATTATAGTAAAGAGAAATTAATATTAATTTATGATAAAAATAATATTAATTTAAAACAAATATGATAGAATTAGATTATTATATAAAAATAATACTAAAGAAGAAATGTTTAAAGTAAAAGGGATGATTTTTACATCATATAGGTTTAGATATTAAAAAGATTTATTTAGTAAGGCTTGAAAGAGTAAACTTGTAAAGGTAAATCTTGTTTTATATACTTTAAATATTGAACTTAATATAAATATGATTTTCTTTGAGGATATTAATAATAAAGTTAATAAATTAGAATTTAAACTTGATAAATTAGAGTATAGACTTAAAGAGGATAAAATAATTTGACTTATAAGATAGAAGGAATGATATTTGCATCCTGTGCAGCAGCCATTGAAAAAGAGTTAAATAAAATGGACGGTGTAGAGAATGTAAGTGTAAATTTTGAGATTTAAAAGGTTACCTTCAACTATGATTCTAATAGGGTTGAAATAAGAGAAATTAGAGAGAAATTTAGAAGTTAGGACATAAATTTATAAGTCAAATAAGAAATATTAAGATAAATAATTAAGAGAAGTTGTATCAAATTACTATATTTTTGATACAACTTTTTTTTTATTATTTATGTAAAATATTTACAATTAAATTCAAAATGAAAGAAAATGAGATTTAATTTTATCTAATTTGAATAAATGGGCTAAAATACGATTTTATTTTTGGAGGAAAAACGTATATACTAATTATATGGTAAATATTTACAAAATGAGTCGAAAATATAAATAATATATAAGTGAAAAATAATAAAATATAACTAATAACTAAAAGTATAACATTGATATTTATGAAGTCTAGTTAATAGAAATATAGTTATAACTAATAAAATAATAAGGATATTTGAATGTATAGAATATGTCAGTTTTGATAAGAGTATGGTTTTTATTAGTTAAGTTGAAAATGTGCATAATACGAGCAATATATTAAGTTGTTATTAAAAGTAGCGTAACTATTAGTAAAATTTAGGGGGATTTAAAATGGAGAATTTATTAAAGGATTATTCCAATGAAGAGGTTTTAAAAGCGCTTAAGATAGTAACTGAGTTGAAATTAGAAAGAGAACAAGGGGAATTACCTGAATTTATTAGGGGAAGGGTTTCAGAGGTTTCTGAAGAGGATTTTGATTTAATACAAGCATACAATTATTATATGAGAGAGTTGAGAAGGGGATCAGTTCTTTTAAGTGAGGAAGAGACAGAGAAATGTGGATTTAGTAGTAGGTTAGCCATAGATGTTGAGTTAAAGGATTTAATAATCTTTTTAAATACTCAGCCTAATATAAAAACTTTATATTCTTGTTCTGGACATCAATTTGTAAGGGGACAAATAACCTTTGAAGGACTTTTAAAATTCCCTCAAGTAGATGATTTTAAAATTGAATATGCAGATGAAAGAGATGAGACTAAAGTAAGTTTTGATATACCAGAAAGAAGTTATGATTATTTAAATAAGCTAAGAAAGTTATACAATTATTTTTATTTAATTAATTATAATAATTTAAAAACACTAACCAGAGATGAGGTTAGTGCAATTAAGATAAAAGAGAATTGTACTGCATAAGAAAGATGACCCCGTTAAGTAGAGTTTAAACAGTCTTGTATACTGTATTTACTTAATGGGGATTACTTTAATATGATACAGCTTTTAAATTTATAACAAATAAATTATTTTAAAAAAGTTATTTTCATAAATATTTTATTAATGCACCTCATAAATATCAGAAAGCTCTAATTCTATGTTTTTATCATCTGTTATATAATCAACTAAATTATTACTTTCTTCTATGTAGTTTAATTTTACATTTGGTAACCATACTATAAATTCTGATCCTTTTATTCCATCACTTATGAGTTCAATTTTTCCATCATGTAAATCTGTAATTGATTTTACAATACTAAGGCCTATTCCACTACCTTCATTTCTTCTTTTTAAGGATTTATCAGCTTGAACAAATCTGTCAAAAATTGATGCTTGCATTTCTTTAGGTATACCAATTCCATTATCTTTTATACTTATTTTAACCCAATCTTTTGAAATGTTTAAATCTACAAATATTTCACCATCATTTGGTGTGAATTTTATTGCGTTTGAAAGTAAATTAAGAATCAATCTTTCTATTTTTATAGGATCACATTTTATTATGTTTTCTTCAACATTAGTATCAAAGATTATATTAATATTCTTATTCTCAGAATGAGGAATGACTAAAGATACTATGTTTTCTACAAGAAATACTATATCTCGATTAGTAAAATCAGCTTTTAAAAATCCAACTTCAATTTTACTAACATCAATAAGATTATTTATAAGTCTAAGCATTCTATAACAATTTATCTTAAGCCCTTGTTTATATTTATCATAGAAATTAGTAAAGTCTTTAGGATCATTTTCATGCTTAGAATTTAATAATTGTATTGTAGAATATATAATATTAAGTGGTGTTCTAAGCTCATGTGATATGTTAGCGAAAAATTCATTTCTTACTTGTTCATAAGCCTTGGCTTCTTTAAATTTTATAGCTAAGTTTTCAAGACGCTTTTTAGAAGTTAAGTTTTTTGCAACTATAACTTTTCCATAAGGAATTTCATTATTATCTTTTAAGGTTCTAATTATAGATTCTACATATACAAAGGAATGTTTACCAACAAGTTTACATTTAATACTATCTTCCTCATCTTCTAGTTTTAATTGATTTAATATTTCATCATTTTTTCCTAAGAGATTTATTATAGGCATTCCTAAAACTTCACTATATGTATAATTTAATGTTTTTAACACAGAATCATTAACATATGTAATTAAACCATTGTTATCAACACTTATTATTAAATCTTGTATATTATTATTTATACAGCTTAATAATTGTTCATTTCTTTTAATATTTTTTGTTAGTATATATTCTTCAGTTATATCCTTTAAATTCATAGCAAAATAATTTTTATTTTCAACATTTAATATTTGTATATATGCACTTACTATTTTTCCGTTTTTTAAAATAAGTTTACCTTCCCAGTTGCCCTTATCAAAAAGTGATTTAGTAGCATTTTTTTCAGTGTCATCTATAAAAATTGAATCTACAAATAATTTTTCTACTTCCTTAAGTTGATCTTTCAATTTAATTGATTTGCAGTAGCGTTCTCTTAGTGTCTTATTTGTATATATAACTTTCTTTTTATTATCATATAAAATTATAGAACTACTAGTATTAAATTCAACTAAATGATAAAAAACTTGAAGTTCATTTTGTAATAAAGTACTTCGTTTATTTTTGGTTGTAATTTCATTAAAAACTCCACTTATAGCCAATAAAAATGATAATATTGTAAAAAGAAGAACAACATTATTTGTTTTTAAAAGAGTTAGGTTTGGAAGAAGTACTTCACAAATCCAATATAAGCCTCTAAGGGCTATTAGGAGAATGCTAGCAATTATAAATGAATATATCAATTCACAATCATCTAAACATTTTTTTGATAAGAATATACAAGTAATTATATAAAGAATAATAATTATAGTCATTAAAGCAGCATAAAAATAAATATCTTTAGTAAATAAATTGTTAGAAAAAATTCTATAGTTAATCATAGGTGTTATTATAGAAAATAAAAAAACTATTATTGATGTAATTATTTTATGTTTAGTAATAAGAGGAGATATTCCTTTCTTATTAAATGCCACATAAAAAAGCAAAACTATTCTAAATATTGAGTGAATAAAAATAAATTTATCAAATATTATTAGGTTATGTCCTTTAGTAATTAAAAGCTCTACGGATAAATTCATATATATTAAAGAGATTATAAAGAAATCATCTTTTTTTGTGCTTGAATAGTATATTAATGAGCTTATGTATGCCATTGTTCCTAATATTAATGATAAACTTAATGAGAAACTTGGCATAGAATTACCAGGAATAAACTCTATATTTTTTCTAATAAGCACTTTATATACTAAATCTATTATTAGTATGGAAAATATAGAGAAAACTATAAAGATGGAAAGTTTTATTGTCCTTTGAGTTTCTAATTTATTTTTATCATTATTAAAAATATGAAAAAATATCTGATTATCCATGTTTTAAATCTCCTTAATATAAGAGTTATTAAAGTTCTATTTTATAGCATATATTAGATTTTAACATACATATATGTATATATTCACAAAAAAGTTAAAAATATAAAGTTAAAAATACAATATAATTAAAAATAGTATAATATTAGGTTGTTTTTAATTGTAAGATTTATATATTTAATTATAAATTTATATTGAGTTTAAACTTAATTTAAAATATAGAAGTATTATATTAAGTATATATAAAGATTAATATATGATTTTTAGATTATAATTTTTAGGATATATTCATATTTATATAAATTATGGGAAATATAAATATGTGGTAATATCTATATTAGACTAATGATTAAAGTAGGAGAAATAATATGAATACTGTTTTAAAACAAAAGAAAAGATTAGATTATTTAGATGTTGCAAAAGGCCTTCTTATAATAAGTGTTGTATTATGTCATGCGCCTTTTGAAAATGCTCAATATCTTTATTGGTTTCATATGCCAGCTTTTTTTATAATAAGTGGTATGTTATATAAAAGAGGAATGAACATAAAAGAACAAGCATTAAAATTTTTTATTCCTTATGCTATATTTTCACTAATAGATATAAGCTTTAATTATATTATGTATTACCATGGAAATTTTTCCTTAAATGATTTAATACATGAAATACTTAAGTATGCATATAGTGGAAAGGCAACATGGGGAGTATTTTGGTTTATACCTGTAATGTTTGTTACAAAGGTAGTATTTGATCAATTAAATAAGAGATTAACATCTAAGAAGTTAGTTTTTGTATGTATATTAAGTTATATATTAGCTCATGTATATTCTACTAGTTTTATACCATCAAGTATAACTGAGATAACTGAAAATCAATTTGTATTTTGGAATTTAGATACTGTTTTAATAACATTACCATATTATGCATTAGGATATTACATAACTAATTTTAATATCCAAAAGGTGTTTGGAAAAATCTCTACATTAATTCTATCAAGTATAGGGGTAATAGCTTTATTTATACTAAATAATAAAATGGGAATTTATTATTATTTAAATATAAAATATTCTTATTATAAGGATCCTATTTTTGATATATTAATGCCAGTTACCATAACATTTTTTGTACTTTCTTTAAGTTATCAGATTAGCAAATTTAAGTATAAAAAATTATTTACTATAATTGGAGCTAATTCTCTTGTAATAATGTATTTACATAAGCAGATCGCCACTTTATTTATGGATATATTTAATTATGGATATATAATGTTTACTGTAATTGGAGTGTGTTTACCACTTCTTATGATAGTACTAATAAATAAAAGTATTGTTAGCAAATTTTTATTTAGTGGAGATCTTACTTTCTATAGAAAGATTAAAGATATTAGGGATATAGAACCAAAGGATATAATTATGGAGAATAAATAGTTATTTAAGACTTAGAAAAGTTTTTTTCTAAGTCTTTTTTGTAATATTTAATATTAATGAATAATATAATCTTAAAACAAGAAATATATAATGGAGGGTTATATATGCTAAGAAGAGAAAAAGCATGTATTAAGGAGTTTTATCTAGACAATAGAAGAGGTTTAGTAGATACTAATGGTTGTGTGTATTTAGATGGTAGATATGCAGGAATTTTAAAACCCAGTGGAGTTATATATGTAGAAGGAAGAAGAGGGTTCATAAAGAAAAATGGAGATATATATTTAGATGGTATATTAATTGGAACTTTAAATAATTATAGTATTGTATATTAATGTTTAAAAGTTATGAGATATGTAATTATTTCATAACTTTTTTATATTCTAAATGTTTTAACCTAAAAATTAAAGGTATATAATATAATAAGGAATTCACAAAATATTTATAAAATAAGTGTGAATGGAGGTGTTGCCATGATAGCGGAAAGAAAAAATTTTAATAATTATAAGGAAGTATCCCTATTAATAATGTTAATTCCAATGCTGTTTATTTTAATAGATACCTTAGGTAGAATGAATTCTAAAATAAATAATAAAAATTTATTTGAAATTATATTTAATGAGATATTTTTATATAGAGAAGTTATAGTTAAGTTTATAATGGTCATAGTTGTGATATTTGTTATATCAAAGATAAAAATTATCAAAGAGAAATTTATACTTGGCGACTTTAAAATAATAATAGGTTATACCACACTGGGAGTAATAAGTTATAAATTTTTTGGAAGTGAATATGGACTTTCTAAATCATTAGATGTATATGTTATGTGTATAATATCTATGATTTTTATATTGTCAGGAATAAGAGAGATTATGTCATCTATAGACAATATAAATGTTAATATTGAGGAGAAAAGTAACTTTGAAAGGTTAGTATATACAAGGGTTAAGTATTTAGGAATAATTTATTTTATAATATTTGCAATATTAATAGCTATAGAAAATTTAAATGGTATAATGTCTAGTGATTTTATAGTAGATTTAATTAGCAATTATAATCAGCATTATAATAATATGGCTAGAGTGATTTCGGTATTAGGTGTGGTTTTAATAGTGGCTCTAATACTTATAATTAAAAAATCATTTTCTAACTTAAATTTATGTTATGAAGAATATATTTACATAATAAAACATAAAACTGTTACTGAAGAGATTAAAAAAGATATAGACTTTGTTAATCTTAAAGTTGAGGCTAATAAAAAATACATTAATAATAAATTTAAAAAACTTGAAGACAAAAAAGCTCAAGTATTATTAAAAGGTATTTTTGATTTATTTAAAGATAACAAGCATTAAACAGTATATATGCTTAGAGGGGAAAGTATGGAGAGTAAAAAAAGTACAAATTTTGATTTTATATTAAAAACAAGTGTTGAAGGCTATTATGATTTGTTAAAAAATGCTGAAAAGGCATGGGAGACCCATGCCGCCTTAACATATATCGCATTAAGAATGGTTGTGGAAGACTTATTAATTAAGTTAGAAGAAAAATATGAAATAAAGAGAGATAAGGAATCTAATTTTAAAAGTATCTTAAAAAATTTAAAAGAATATGTTCCAAGTTGGATAATTGAGTATGGTGAATATGTAAGAATTAAAGGTGAGAAAAGTGCTAATAAAGAAATAGATAGTAATTTAGAAGAAAATAGTACATTATTAGCACTAAAGAAAGTGCATGAAATTTTAATATGGTACTTAAAAAATGTAACTAAAGAGATTAGCTTAGATGCCGATTATAGTTTCATTACTCCAGAAAGCATAAAAGAGAGTGAATGTGATTTAGCAATAGATAAAAAGGTTCTTGAAAATAAGGAAAAGTTTATTATAAGCTTAGAAAAACAAATAAAAACTAATAGGGATGATGAAAAAAAGCAGGAAGAGCTTGAGGAACTTTTAAGAAATGTTAAGGAAGAAAAGAAAGAGCTTACAGAAAAACTAGAGAAAAAAGAGGCAGAGCTTCAGGAGGTTTTAAATAGTTTTAAAGAGCTTCAAGTTAAACTTACAACTTACATGGAGAAGGATCAATTTATTGAGGGAGGCAATAATAAGTATCCAGATTTTTATAAGGGATTTTTATCATTACAAGGATATGAACTTAGGGTTGCTTATGCCTTTTTGAAGAGTTTAAGTTTAGGTAGTATTTTCTTAAATAAATCTAAAAGTATATTTTTAAAATCTCAAAGGAAAGAATTTTTAAAGTTTATTGAAAAAGAGGTAGAGGACTTAAAAAAATATTCTGACGGGATTTTAAAATTAAAGTTATATTATATTTTATTAAAGCTTACTAATACTCCAGTGGCCTCAGTTTCAGATAAGGAAACCTTTGATAAATCTTTAGATAGTATAGTTGAGAAGGCTTATTTTATAATTGAAAGCCGTAATGGATTTAATGGGAAGGTAGATAAATTAGAGGCTATAATAAATTATTACTTAATAGTAATAATGAATAGTTTGTCCTCTGAAATAAATCATGAGGAAGATAACAAAGACAAGATTTCTAATATAATTTATGAAGTTCTAAGAACAATACCTTTAGATGAAAGAAAGATAATATTAAATAAGATGAACTTTACAGATATATCTGAAGGAGCAATTAAGGAAAATATAAGACTAAATCAAGTAGAATTTTTAAAAGCTGCCTTAGATTGTGGAGTAAGTGAGAGTTCTGAATTTGTCATAAGATCAGTTTTTTCAATTTATGTGGCCTTTCAAAAAGATTTTGATTTTTATGAATTTAGAACTAGACATGACATGTTAAGAGCTTATATAGGACCATTATTACTATTAATTCTTTTAAAGGAATTTAAAATTTCAAGAGAAATTTTAGTACCTATTTTTGTAATGGAAATAAGTATATCAAATAAGATATTAAAAAAAGAAAGAAGAGAAAAAATATACTATAATCAGTTAGTTCAAGTTTGGTTAGAAGAAAAAGAGAAATATGATAAAATACTTTCAGAAAAAAATAATTTAGAAAAAAACCTTAAGGAAGTGCAAGAGGCAAGGGAGTTATTATTAACGAACGAAAGAAAATTCGTAGCTGAAAAAGATAATACTGAAAATGCTATCAAATCTCAATGGGACATGTTTAGAGAAAAAGTTCTTCAGTCTGAAGAGATTAAATCATTTAATTCTTATGAAGAGTATAGAAGAGCTGTTAACCAAAAAAATCTTATAGAGGTGTCAGAAGAGCATAGTCTTAAGGATAGGGGTATCATTAAAAACTTCTTTTCATTAGATACATGGAAGTATAAGTTAAATAAATTAGAAATAAATAAAAATATAAAATTGTTAGAGCAAAAACTTATTGATGAATCAAAAGAATCTGGAATATTTGAAAATGAGCTTTTAACCATAAGAGAGTTGGAAAAGATATTAGCAGATAAAGAGAGTGGATTAGAAGATATAAGAGTTGATTTAAAAGAAAATTCAGCTGAAAATGAAAAATTAGATAGATTAATAAATAACAGCAATAAACTTATGGAGAAGTTTAAAGAAGATAACTTTGATTTTGCTAGATAAAAAAAAGCTGGTATAAGATACCAGCTTTAAATTTATAAATTATGCTAATTTTTCGATATTATATTATTATTTGGACAAATAAATTTTGTTACAATTCTCATAAAGGTGAAAAAGAACAATTTTTGATACTTTTTAGACTAATTAGCATTATATATAAATTTTACTTAATTATAACACAAAATTAGTTATAAAAATATAACTTCTTTTTTATATAATAAACTTTGTAAATATATACAATAAATAGCTAATTGGGGTTAATATAAGAATAATATTTGCAGTTGAATAAGTGTTTTGACATAGTTTAGGTTAATATTGCTCAATATAAATTACCTTAATTTACATAATAAGAATAATAATACCGTTGAAAGTAGTTATATAGAATATTATAATAAAATTTTAAGATTTAAAGAAACTAAGGGGTTAAAAAACAATATAAAGATACAAAATAGATAAGTGAGGGATAAAGATGAAAAGATTCCTAGCTATAGGAATAATAGGTGTTTTAGTTGCTGGAATATCAGTGATTGGAATAGAGGAATTTAAGCATAAGAAAGTTAAAAAATTAGAGGCTAAGGTGTTTCAGGCCAAAACTTATATTAATCATGGTGATCTAGGAAATGCAGAGATTATGCTTAACATAATAAAAGAAGAAAACGATGATTTAAAAGATAAAAATGTTCAAGAAGATATAGTAGAAATAGAAAATAGTATATCTTTAAATAAGAATGAAAATAATCTTAGTGATAAGTCAAGAAAGAATTTAGAGGACTTAAGTACAGAGCAAAAAAAAGTAGAACTATTAAATCTTTATTTGGAGAATAATGAAGTTTCACCAGATGTTCGTAGTATTGAGTCAGCAGGTAAGGAATACTATAGCCAGTTTAGAAAAACTAAAAATCTTCCTTATGATGAGAGTAAGGATTTTAGTAATAAAAAAGGGTATATTTTAAAACCTATAAGAATCTCAAAAAGATTTTTTGAAGATACTTGCTTAATATTCGATGTTGAAAAACCATATTATATAAATAAAAATATATATTATAAGTTTGTTGAAATGCCTGTAAGTAGTTATTTCGGTGAAGAAGATAAAGAGATATGGTACTTTGCTGATCTGAACTTTAACATAATTAGCAAAGAAAATTTAAAGTTTTATATGGATAATAAAGAGGTTTTTGATAGTAATAATAATGTTTTAAATAATTATAATTTAACTAATTATATAAAAGATGAATATTTATATTAAAAATATTTAAAATAATTTTTGTCAATATTTTGAAAAAATATATTGACAAAACTCTTTGAAAACGTTATTATAAAATTAAGATAATTATTTAAGATTTAGTGTGGTAGGATTGATAAAAGCCTAAATTAAATGTTCTTATATGTTCATTTAATTTAGGCTTTTTATTGTTCTATTATATTTTATTTAGTTAAAGTTACATCCAGTTGAGGATATGGAATAGTTATATTTTCATCATCAAATCTTAATTTAACTTCTTCTAATAAGTTAAAATGAACCTTCCAATAATCTTCTTGCTTAGTCCAAACTCTAACAGTAAAATCTATAGAGCTTGCAGCATGTTGACTTATACCTACAAAAGCTTCAGGTGTTTTTAAAATTAAATCATTTTTATTTATAATATCCCAAAGAACATTTTTTACCTTTATTATGTCATCATCATATCCAACGCTAAATACTAAGTCAACTCTTCTAGTATCCTTTGATGAATAGTTTATAAGGCTTCCATTAGCTAGTGTACCATTTGGAATAAGTATTTCCTTATTATCTGGCGTTACTAGATGAGTGTAGAATACAGTTATTCTTTCAACTGTTCCAGCATATCCTGATGCTTCTATGAAATCATTAACTCTAAAAGGTCTTAATAGAAGAATTATTACTCCACCAGCAAAGTTAGATAGACTTCCTTGTAAGGCAAGTCCAACTGCTAAACCTGCTGATGCTATAAGAGCTGCTAATCCAGCTATATCAAATCCAACATAACTCATTAGAGTTATAACTAGAAGAATTTTTAAAGACACTTCTGAAAAAGCTTCTGCAAATGATGTTAGGGTAGGATCTACATTTCTATTTTTTAGTATGTTAGCTAAAATCTTAATTACTTTATTAATAAGTTTCCATCCAACATAAAGTAGAATTAAACCAATCACTAATTTAAATCCATTAGTTGTAATCCAAGATAAAAGCTTCTCATACATCTTACTAAGATCAAACTTCATTAATAAACCTCCTATAAATTATTACTTATTACTAAAGCAAAATATATTATAAAATTTCTTTCTATAAATATCAACTAAAAAGAAAAAATGTCCATAGATAATAATTTATGCTTTGGTAATATATACTATTCTTAAAAACATATTTTTTAGTAAATAAATTAACTATTAAAAATATAAATAAGTTTATGTTTATAAATTTTAAAATTAGGGAATTATATAAGGTGAAAAGACCTTATAAAAAACATAGTTTATGGGCAGAACTATGGCATTACTAGGGGAAGAGCTATGGATTATCCATAGCTCTAATTTTATATAATATTTAGATTAAAAGAAATATGAAATTAAAGGATAAACTCATATAAAAAAGGGGTTATATCAAAGTAACTTAGTAACAAAACTTATAAAAGTATCTAAAGAATTTTTATGATTTAAGCTATTCCATAGTGTATTTAACATTGGGAGTAAGCACTATAGATTTTAAATTTAATAATTCTTAAGATATTTATAAGTTTTATATTTAAGTTTTTAATACAATCCCTTTTTATAATATATTTTTAGGAGTATAAATTATCTATTAAATCTTATAAAGTCTAATTCATTTGAAATTGCTATGTTATAAACGTAAGAATTAGCAACTTCATTTATGAATCTTTCTTTCATTTCTTCATTTAATTCAATATTGTTAAGTTTATTATGATAGTTCATAACAAAACCTTTCATTTCAGGTCCATCACTTAAAGTATCATATTTGTAGTAATTTAATCCTTCTTCATCTATTTTATATAAATCTTTCACCATTCCATAAATTGTTCTTCCACCAAATAAATCAGCAAGATATCTAGTATAAGCATGAGCTACTAAAAGTTCGGGAGCAGCTTCACCTATTTCATTTATTCTAGCAACATAAGCTCTTGTAGAAGCTAAGGGTTTAATTGTATTTAAATTTTCTCCTAATAAGAATTTTAAATCTTTAAGTATAGCTTCAGCACGATAAATTTCAGGAAGTACAAAGTCTTTAACTACTTTGTTATCTTTACATTTTTCTAAGTTAACTTCTATTGCGTTATAAACTTCGTAAAGATTATAAAGATATTCAGCGTAGCTTTCAGTAGAAGCTTTTCCTTCTAATAATCTTTTTAAGAATCCTGTTTTTTCAGCTACAGCATGTAAATCGTTACTGTTATTTTTTATATCCATCATAAATGAGTTCATTAAAATCACCTCTTAAATCTATTAAAAATTTTAATATATTAAAGTTTTCAAAATCTTTTTTATAACTTTAATATACTCTTTAAAAATATCATCATCAAATAGGATATTTTACGAATTATGTTCATAAAATAATTCTTTTTTATACAATTTAATAATAAAATATATATTTTTTTGAAAGTTCAGCTAATAATTATTTGAGAATAATTATTATTAATAAAAACACTAGAATATTATAAAAAATTAAATTAAAAATAATAGTTTATACTATAAAATATTTAGCAAAATCTTATTAAATATAAATTGGGTTTAGTATAATATTTATAACAGTTAAATTAGAAATAATATTATTAAAAGAAAAGTTTCTATTAGGGATAAGCATTGATTTTTAGATATTCATTAAAAGAAAACTAAAAATCACCATTAATTTTAAATAGATGTGCAGGAAAAAAAGAAAATAGTATAAGCAGATACTATAGGATTAGGTATGTTTTATTAGAAGATAATTTTTAGCTACAAGAATAGTAATGGATTTAATAGATAGTTAGATAAAACATGGCCTAAAATTTAAAAAAGGTGTTAGGAGAGATGTGGGATGAGGATACTTCACACTTCTGATTGGCATTTAGGAAAAAATTTAGAAGGATTAAGTCGTATGGATGAGCAAGAACGATTTTTAGAGGATTTTGTTCACATAGTAAAAGATAATAATATAGATTTAGTTATTATAGCAGGGGATGTATATGATTCTAGTAATCCTCCAGCTAGGGCAGAAAAAATGTTTTATGATACCTTAAAAAAGATATCAGCTAATGGAGAGAGGATGACTTTAGTTATTTCAGGGAACCATGATAATCCAGAAAGATTAGTGGCTGCAGGGCCCTTAGCAAGAGAACATGGAATAATCATGGTTGGAACTCCTAAGAGTATAGTTGAAGTAGGGGAATATGGAAGAAATAAAGTTTTAAATTCAGGAGAAGGATTTATTGAATTAGATATAAATGGAGAAAAGTCTGTAATATTAACTGTTCCATATCCAAGTGAAAAGAGATTAAATGAAGTTTTATATGGTGCAATGGATGAAACTGAAGACAGAATAAAAAGTTATAGTGATAGAATAAAGCTTTTATTTGATTCCCTTAAAGGAAATTTTAAAGAAGATACAATTAACCTAGTAGTATCTCATCTTTTTGCAACAGGAGCAGAAAATACTGGTTCAGAGAGAAATATAGAGCTAGGAGGAAGTTTCATTGTTGATAAGGAATGTTTTCCAAAAGAAGCCCAATATATTGCCTTAGGGCATATACACAAGCCTATGATTCTACCAGGAACTAATAAAAAGATAAGATATGCAGGTTCACCACTTCAATATAATAAAAAAGAAATAAGCTTTGAAAAAAAGTGTTTTATTGTAGATGTTAAAGCAAATGAGGAAGCAAATATAGATGAAATAAAATTTGATGTGTACAAGCCTATAGAAGTTTGGAAGTGTGATAGCATAGATGAAGCCATTTACAAATGTGAAGAAAATAAAGATAGAGAATGTTGGGTTTATTTAGAAATAAAAACAGATAGATATATAAGAGAAGATGAAATAAAGGTCATGAAGAAGCTTAAAGGGGATATTATTGAAATTATTCCTAAGATAATCCTAGATGAAGAGGAGAATGAGGAAAGAAGTTTTTCAGAAAAATCTTTTCAGGAATTATTCACTGACTTTTATGAAAAGGAAAGAGGAGTTAAGCCTCAAGATGATTTATTAGAGCTTTTACTTAATATAGTTAAAGAGGAAGGGGATGAAGAAAATGAAACCAATTAAGCTAGAGGTTAAGGGATTAAATAGTTTTATAGATAAGCAAGTTGTTGAATTTGATAAATTAACAGAGAGAGGGCTTTTTGGTATTTTTGGACCTACTGGAAGTGGAAAATCTACAATTCTAGATGGAATAACCCTTGCTTTATATGGCGATATTGCAAGAAAAAGCTCAAACTATATAAATACTAACTGTGATGGTGTTTATGTAAGTTATGAGTTTCAAATAACAGGTAATGAAGTAAAAAGGTATAGAGTTGATAGAGAATTTAAAAGAGATAATAAAAGTGGTGGAATAAGAAATAAAAGTTCGAAAATAATTGATATAACAGGCGGAGTTGAAAATGTACTAGAGGAAAAGGCAAAGGCTGTAACTTCAAAGTGTGAGGAAATTATAGGGCTAAAATTAGATGATTTTATGAGGACTGTTGTTCTGCCACAAGGGAAATTTAGTGAGTTTCTTAAGCTAGAAGGAAAAGAGAGAAGAAATATGCTTGAGAGATTATTTAATCTTAGAAAATATGGTGATGATCTTTCTAGTAAGCTTAGTTTTGAAATAAGAAAAGAAAAAGATAAGATGAATGTCTTAGAAGGACAATTAAAGGGGTATGAAGGCGTTAGTGAAGAAGCTTTAAAAGCAAAGGAAGAAGAAATTAAGGAAATTAATTTAAATATTAAAAGTAAAGAAGAGTTATTAAATAAGATAAAAAAAGAATTTGAGGAAGCGGAAAAAGTTTGGAATACTCAAAAAGAACTTTATGATAAAAGAATTGAAGAAGAGAGTTTAGTAAGTAGAAGTGAAGAAATAAAATCTTTTAAAGAAAGGGTTGAAATTTCAAATAAGGCAGATAAGGTAATAGTATTTATAAATAATCTTGAAGACATTTTAAAGGAAATAAATAAAGAGGATTTAAAATTCGATGAGTTAAATAAGAAATTAGAGGAACTTATAAATTTAAGAGAAGAAAATAAGCTAAAGTTTGAAGAGGTTTCTAAAAAGAAGGAAGAAAAGTTACCAGATTTAAGATTAAAGAAGGAAAAGTTATTAGAAAGTCAAAAGGAAAGGGAGATACTTTTTCAAATAAAGGCTGATGGGGTTAAATTAAAGGAATCTTGTAAGAATATTTTTGAGGAAAAAAGTAAATGTGATAATAAATTAAATTCTATAGAAGAAAATGAAAAGAGATTAAATGAAGAATTAAAAGAGAAGGAAGAGAGAAAAGAAGAGCTTTTTGTCCATGAAGAATTTAAAAATAAGATTAATAGTGGATTATTTATTTTAAATTCTTATGAAGGCTTAGATAAACAATTTAATGAGATAAAGAGTGAAGAAATTGAATTAAAGAAATATATAAAAAATCTTACAGAGGATAAAGAAAAGTCAGAGAAGGATTTAAAAGTTAAGATAGAAAGCTTAAGTAAGACAAGGGACAAACTAGAAAGTCTTTTAAAGGAAACACCAGGGGATAGTAATTCTATTTTAGAAAAACAAATAAAACTTGGAGAGTATAGAGAGAAGCTTAATAAATATAAAGAGATAAAAAATTCTTTAGAAGAATCCTTAAAGAGTAAAAATAATTTTGAAGAAAAACTTAAAGCTTTTGAAAATCAAAAATTATTATTAGAAAAAGAGGTAAGAGCGCTTAAGGAGTATATAAATAAGGTTAAGGTTGAAGAGTTAGCTCATAAACTTAGAGAGAATTTAGTAGACGGGGAGTGTTGTCCAGTTTGTGGATCAACTCACCATGAACTTAATAAGGTTGAGAAAATTAATTTAGAGGAATCAAATGAAAAAACAACTTTATTAGAAAGTAAGGAAGAAAAATTAAAAGAGCTTATTTTAGAGTTCTCAAAAATAGAAGCTACTTTAGAATATGAAAATAAGAAAATTGAGGAATTAAATATTTCCATAGAAGAAGTAGGAGAAGTTAATGAGGAAAGATTAAAATCCTTAGAAGAAGAGTTTAATACCTTAAAAGATAAAATAGAGGAGTTTAATCTTAAAAAAGAAAATCTAGAAAAAAATTTAGAAAAATTAAAGGAAGAGAAAAATAATTTAGAAAATATCTTCAATAAGGCTGAGGTTATTTTATGTGAAAAAATAGTTAGAGAAAAAGAAATAGCTTCAAAGGTAAAAGAATTAGATAAGGAGTTAAAATTAAAAAATTCTGAGCTTAATTCCATAAAGAATGAACTAAAGATTGAGGATATTAAGTTAGAGAATGATTTAATATTAAAAAAAGAGAAAGAAAAAAATCTATTAGAGAAAGAGATTAGAATATTAAGAACTCAGTTAGAAGAATCAAATAAGATAAAGGATGAATTAAGAGAAAAAAGAGATGCATTAAAGGAGGATTACTTAATTCAAAAATCCTTATTAGATGGTAAAGTAGAAGTTTATAGAGAAAAGGAAAGAATGATTAAAGGATCTTTAAAGGGCTTAATTGATGAAGCTTTACCTATTGAAAAAATAGATATAAAAGGCTTATTAGAAGATTTACAATTAGAGATTGATTATATAGAAAAGTCTTATTTAAATCTAAGTGAGGAAAAAGAAAAACTAGAAAAAGCCTTTAATAATATGAATCAAGAGATGGCGGTTACTAAGGAAAGAGTAAATTCATTAAAGCTTAGAAAAGAAAATGAGGAGAAAAAAGTAAACTTAGCTTTAGAGGAAGAAGGATTTAAGACAATATTAGAGGTTAAAGAGGGTATTTTATCTAAGGATGAAAAGGAAAAATTAAAAATATTAATTGAAGAATACCATAATAACTTGATTAAGGTTAGGGCAAATATAGAATTATTAATTAAAAAGTTAAATGGAAAGAGTTTAACAGAAGAAGAATGGACAAGGGTTCTTCAGGAGAAAAATAATACTGAAAAAGAATTAAAGGAAGTTGAAGAATTAAAAATTAGACTTGTTACTGAAAGTGAGTCTATAAAGAAAAAACTTGAAGAGCAAAGGGATATACTTGAGATTAAATCTAAACAAGAACATAAATTGGCTCTTTTAAGTGATTTAGAAAAATTATTTAAAGGAAAGAAGTTTGTAGAATTTATTGCAGCAAATCAGCTAAAATATATATCCATAGAGGCCTCTAAAAAGCTTAAGGATATAACTAATGGAGTTTATGGATTAGAGGTTGATGAAAATGGTAAGTTTATAATAAGAGATTATAAAAATGGAGGAGCAGAGAGAGATGCTTCAACCCTTTCGGGGGGAGAAACCTTCCTAGCTTCCTTAGCCTTAGCATTATCACTTTCATCACAAATTCAGTTAAAAGGAACAGCACCTTTAGAATTATTTTTCTTAGATGAGGGATTTGGAACTTTAGATGATAATCTTTTAGATGTTGTTATGAGTTCCTTAGAAAGACTTCATAATGAAAGATTATCTGTAGGTATAATAAGTCACGTTGAATCTATAAAAAATAGAGTGCCAGTTAAATTGATATTAACACCGGCAGAAGCAGGTTTAGGTGGAAGCAAGGTTAAAATAGAAAGAAGTTAAATTAAAATCAAAAGAGCTTATTTAAGCTCTTTTGATTTTTTATGATAAAATATTTACAAAATTTTTTTATGTTTAAGGTTGAAATATATTAAATTAGAATATAAAATTTATCTTAAGATTGGCGTGGGTTAAAGGTTTAAATTAATTTAAATGAGATTAGGAGGGGTCTAAAAGTGAAAATACTTATAATTAATTGTGGAAGTTCATCATTAAAATATAAATTAATTGATATGGTTAATGAAAAGGATATCATAGGGGGTATTGTTGAAAGAATAGGACTTGATCAATCTAGATTAGTTCAAAAAAATGAAGTTGGAGAAAAATATATAGTAGAAAAAGAGATAAAAGATCATAAAGAGGCTATAGATATAGTTTTAAACACTTTAGTAGATTCAAAGGTTGGGGTTATTAAATCTATTGATGAAATATCCGCAGTAGGTCATAGAGTAGTTCATGGAGGAGAAAGATATTCTTCTTCAATAATTATAAATGAAGAAGTTATTGAATATTTAGAAGAGTGTAGTAAATTAGCTCCACTGCATAATCCAGCAAATATAATTGGGATAAGAGCATGTCAAAGCCTTATGCCAAATAAAGAAATGGTAGCTGTATTTGATACAGCATTTCATGGAACATTGCCAGAAAAGGCATATATATATGCAATAGATTATGCATTATATAAAAATCATAAAATTAGAAAATATGGATTTCATGGAACCTCACATAAATATGTATCTCATAAGGTTGCAGAATCTATGGGAAAAGATATAAAAGATTTAAAAATAATTACATGCCACCTAGGAAATGGAGCAAGCATATCAGCAGTTAAAGGTGGGGAGTGTATAGATACAACTATGGGATTCACTCCACTTGCTGGAATTCCAATGGGAACTAGATCAGGTAATATAGACCCATCAATAATTCCTTTTTTAGTTGAAGAATGTGGATATACTATAGAAGAGGTTTCTGAATCTTTAAATAAAAAATCAGGAGTTTTAGGAATATCAGGAGTCAGCTCAGATTTTAGAGATATAGAAGAGGCAGCTTTAAAAGGAAACAAGCGTGCACAGTTAGCATTAGATATATTCCACTATAGAATAAGAGCTGAAATAGGTTCATTTATAGTAAATATGGGTGGTGTAGATGTAATAGTATTTACTGCAGGTGTAGGTGAAAATTCACCTGAAACTAGAGAAGAATGTTTAAAAGATCTAGAATTCTTAGGACTAACTCTAGATAAAGAAAAAAATAAAGTTAGAGGAAAACTTGCAGAAATATCACAAGCTGATTCAAAAATTAAAGCATATGTTGTTCCAACAAATGAGGAATTAATGATAGCTAAGGAAACTGTGGAACTAATAGATAAATAATTTATATCCATTATGGCTACAAAAATCTTAATATAGAACTAAAAATCAATAAATTAGTAAATATATTATATAAAGATTTTAAATGAAATATTATAAATAAAAAGGTTTGTAAACTTTAAAGAGTTTACGAACCTTTTTTATATATTGATTCTCTGTATTTTAATGGTGTTAAGCCAGTGAATTTTTTAAATACTGTGCAATAGTAGCTTTGATTACTAAATCCAACCTTATGTGCAATATCTAAAAGTGATAAATCAAGATCCTTAAGTAAGTCCTTACTCTTTTCGATTCTGTAATTATTTAAAAAGTTTATAAATGTTTGGCCAGTTTCGCTTTTAAATATATTACAGAAGTAGGACTTATTTATTTTAAATTCTGTGCAAAGAGAGTCTATAGTAATTTCTTTTGAGTAATTTTTTTCTATAAAATCTATAGCTCTTCCCACATAAGGAGAATATGAAATTGAAAAATTATCTTTAAGTTTTTCATCTAAGATTATTTTCAATAGAGAATTATAATACTTAAGACAACTTTTAGTCTTTAAAGGTATTTTATAAAGTTCTAAATCATCATTAGAATTTTTTAAATCCTCCTTTAAATATAAGGGACCTATTATGAAAATTAAGTCTTTATCAATTGATTTATAATTAAACAATGAATAAAAAGATATATTATTTTCAAAGGTAATTATTAGTGAGTCATTATGATCATGTTTTAAATATGAGCGCTCAAACTTGCTATTTAAGTTCAAGTCATTAAATATATAATCATAAAAAGAAGAGTAACCCACCTCAGAAAGAATATTCATATTATTATCTACAGCTCTTATTGGAATTTCACAGCAGTTATAAAAATCTATAAGAACTGATTTTAAAAAAATCACACAAAATCCTCCTTTTTAAACTTAATATATTAAAAAAAATCTTAATATAGAGAAAAACAATTATAAAAATCTATGATAATATAAGTATGTTAACATTATTGATAATCATTTTCAATGGGAAAAGAAAGTCAAAAGGGGGATTAACTTTGGGAAGAAAGAAAATTAATAAAATTTTAGGTTATGCACTTGTAACATCTATGTTAGTTGGAGTAGGAGCGGATACTGTATATGCAGCCACTAACGTAAATAGTGGAACTGCAATTGTGCGTTCAGAAGGACTTAGAGATGGAATATATGAAGCTAATAATGTAACTTCATATGTTGAAGAAGGAAATTCTACAGGAGAAAATATGGCAAGAAATGCTGTAGGAGAAAAAACAAAGTTTAGGATTGAAGATGGCAAAACATTAATGACTGTTTACTTTAATAGTAGTTTATATGGATTTATGAACAATATTGAGGTTAGTGCTGGAGGAGAAGCTTTAAAGATAGAAGAAAATAAAGATGATAAATCAATAACATTTGAAGTACCATCACCTGATACAAAGGTAAAAATAGGATTATTCATAACAATGATGGGAAGAAAGGTTGAGCTTTTCTTAGTTAATGATATGAATACTGTTAATTTATTAGATGAAGCACCTACTATAAATAATGCTAAGGATATTAGTGTTACTCAAGGAGATGCTATTGATTTATTATCTGGAGTTATTGGAACTGATAAGGAAGATTCTAATTTAAAAGTTGAGATAAGTGGAGATACATCATTTATAAAAGATGGGAAGGCAGAAGTTCCTGGAGTATATCCAATAACTTATAAAGTTACAGATTCATCAGGGCAATTTGATGAAAAAACAGTAAATGTTACAGTAAATAAAAAAACAACTTTAGGGGATGGAAGTTATACCCTTAAGAATACAGTTCAATATGTTGGACAAGGAAACATGGAAACAGGAAATTCCATGGCTAGAAAAGTGTTATCAGATGATTCAAGAATTGATATATCAAATGGAAAAAATACAGTTACATTAACTTTTAATAGTGAATTATATGCTTTCTTAAAGAATTTCAATGTAACAGTTGATGGAGAAAAAGTAGAAGCAGAAGTAAATAAAGATAATAGAACTATAAAGTTTAATATACCTGATTTAAATTCAGATATTGTTGTATCTACACTGGTTAGTATGATGGGGAAAGAAGTTAGTTTTAAAACTACTTTAAATTATGATACAGCTAAGAAATTAGAAGATAATTTAGAAGAAAATAATAAGCCTGGTAATGAAGATAATGAGAATATTCCAGGTGAAAATGAGAATAGTGGAAATCAAGATAATTCGGGAAATAATGGAAGTGTAAATGAAGATAAAGAAAATGAAAGTGAAGGAAGTGCAGAAGAAATAGTAGATGCAGATCAATTAAATAATGGTATCTATAACATAAAAAATGATGTTTCATACATTGGTGATGGAAATCAAGATGTGGGAAATGATATGGCAAGAAAAGCTCTATCTAAGAATAGTAAATTAGAGGTAAAAGAGGATAAAAAGATTCTTACACTAAAGTTTAATGAAGAACAGTTCTCATTCTTTAAGGACTTTAGAATAACTGTAAATGGTAAAGATGTGGTAGCAACGCCAAATGAGGTTGATAGAACAATATCTTTTGAGATACCAAGTCTTGATGCTGATATAGTTGTTACAGCCTTTGTAAGTGTAATGGGTAGAGATGTAAGTTTTAAAACAATACTTAATAAGGGAACTTTAGAATTAGTTAGTGGAGAGGACAAACCTGCCATAGAAGAAAATAAATCAGAAGAAAGTAACGGTACAAGCTCTTCTAATAATGGAAACTCAGCTAATGAAGAAAATAGTACAGTTACAGAAAATAAAGTTACTAAGGGAAAACTTTACACAATAGAAAACAAAGTTGTTCATAAAAGTCAGACTGGTGTTGATATGGCAAGAAAATATTTAAACAAAATATCTGACTTAGAAGAAATTGATGGCAAAACTTATTTAACATTAACATTTACTGGTCAAGAGTTTATGAAAGATCACAAGATAACTGTAAATGGTAAAGATGCTAACTATAAAGTTGTATCTAAGAATGGTGATTCAATTAAATTAAGATTTGAAATTCCTAATTTAGATGCAGATATTAAAGTAAGTTTATATGTAATACCAATGGGAAGAAATGTTGAGTTTAATGTAGAACTTTTAAAAGATACTAAAAAGTTTGTAAAAGACTTTACTGTATCAAAATTACCACAAACTGGTTCAGCAATGGGAGGAAACTCAGTTGCATTATTAGGAATGGCAATGATGGGAGCTTCTATGTTTATTAGAAGAAGAGAAGAGTAAAAGTAGTTTAGTTTGAGAGGATTTCCTCTCAAACTATTTTTAAACAAATGGAGGGAAATTAGATGAGACTTTTAAAACCTGTTTTATTAATTATGTTGACACTTTTTATTTCTTTAACAGGAGTTTTTAGAAGTGTTGATGTACTAGCAAATGAAAACTTAGAAAATGGAATATATGATGTTAAAAATGATGTTTATCATGATTCAGATATAGGGATGTCAATGTCTAGAAGCTATTTAAATGACACTATGCAGCTTAAAATTTTAGGGGATGAAACAGAATATACTATAGGTTTTTCAGGAACAGAATATATGGAAAATTTCAGAATCTTAGTAGATGGTAATGATGGAAATGCTGAGATTGTTGAGGAAGATAAAGAGAATGGAACTATAAAACTAAAAGTTAAGGTTCCTAATAAGGATTCAGAGCTAGAGGCGAAAATATATGTAGGACCTATGGAAAGAGATGTTCAATTTAAGGTGATTCCAAAGTTTGATACTTTAACTCTTGTTGAGAAGTTAGAAGCACCTAAAGTAGAAAACAAGGAAAGTAGTAACGAAAATCTTTCTAATGAAACTGGAAAAAGTGAAGATGCTATAAGCAAAGCAACAGGTTTAGCAAATAATAAGAATATGGTCATTTATATTGGTGGCGGAGTTATAATAGTTGCTTTAATAGTTGGATTAGTAATAGCTAAAAGGAAAAAGTAACATGAGAAATAAACTAGCTAAAGGATTATTTATTTTAGGTTTAGTTATAGTTTCTACAGTTCTTATAGGAAAACTTTATAAAAGTAGTATTGAGAAAAAAACTTTAGAAGAGTTTAAGGAAAAGTTTAATTATTCAGAAGAAGAGAAGAAAAAGACTTTAGAAGAAATAGAAAATGGAGATGGAATAGCTTTAATAGATATAGAAAAAATAGGTGTACATACAGTTATTGCTGAGGGGAGTACCTTAGATGTGTTAGAAAATAACATTGGTCACTTTGAAAATACTGCTATGCCAGGCGAAAATGGAAATTTTAGTATTGCAGGACATAGAAATACTATAAATAATGAGGTCTTTAGAAATATAGACAAGCTTCAAGTAGGAGATGAAATAAAAATCACAACTTTAACTGACATATTTCAGTATGAAATTAATGAGATTTTTGTCACCTCACCTAGTGATACTGATGTTTTGAATCAAAATTTAGATGAGAAAACAATGACCATAGTTACATGTACAAATAGAGGAAAAGACAGATACATAGTTAAAGCAAAATTAATAGGTTAGTGGAGGGAAAATAGTGTTTTTAAAAAAGGGTATAGCTTTAAGTTTAATATGCCTTTTAGGCTTTGGAGTTATGGGATGTTCAAATAACTCTGGAGAATCAAAGGAAAGTTTAAAAAAAGAAAATGGAGAAGAGATTGTTGTGGCAACCTCTGTTGCTGTAACAGAAATATTAGATGAATTAGGAGTAAAGGTAAGTGGAGTTCCAACTAGTTCTTATGATTTGCCTGAAAGTACTAAGGGTGCGGTTAAGGTTGGTAATCCTATGAATCCAGATTTAGAAATAATAAAATCTTTAAATCCAGATGTTGTAGTATCTGTAGATACCTTAGGAGAAGATTATAAAAAACTATTTACTGATAACAATATACCTAGTGAATTTATAGATTTAACTACATTAGAAGGATTAAAAACAAGTATATCAACTTTAGGTGAAAGATTTAATAAGACAGAAAAAGCAAATGAAATATTAAATGAGCTTAAAGTTAAGGAAGATGAGTTTGTAAACTTATCTAAAGAGGAGAAAAAGGATGTTTTATTAGTATTTGCAGCACCAGGAAGCATGATGATTGCTACTCCTTCATCTTACATAGGAAATTTAGTTGATAAGGTGGGAGCAAATAACATAGTTAAAGATGATAAAAAGCCATTTGTTTCATATAGCAATGAAGAAATAGTAAAGCTAAATCCAGATATGATATTAGTTATGACTCATGGGATGCCTGAACAAGCTAAAAAAATGGCTGAAGAAAAATTTGCTTCAGATCCAGCGTGGAGCAAAATTGAAGCTGTTAAAGAAGGAAAGGTCTATTATTTAGAAAATGGGTACTTTGGTATGAGTGCAAACCTAAAAGTAACAGAATCTTTAGATAAGTTAGGTGAAATAATATATGGTGAAAAATAATAAGTTAAAAAGCTTATATATAGGTTTATCAATATTAATAGTTTTAATTTTAATGATAGTTTCTTTAAAGCTAGGAAGTATTGATATAAGTTTTGGTGAACTAATAAAAGGTCTTTTAAGTGGAAGTAATGAAGGAAATATAGGAATAATAAAAGATTTAAGAATGCCGAGAGTTATTATAGCTGCTTTAGTTGGAGGAAATCTTGCCTTGGCAGGGGTATTACTTCAGGCAGTAATAAGAAATCCCTTGGCTGATCCTCAAGTAACAGGAATATCTTCTGGAGCATGCTTAGTATCATTAATATTCATAATATTTATGCCAGCTTCAGGATTGATAAGACCAATAGTAGGTTTCTTTGGAGGGCTTGTTTCTTGTATAGTTGTATATTTAATGGCTTATAAAAAAGAGTTAGATACTATGAGAATTGTCCTTGCAGGGGCTGCTATAAATGCTCTTTTAGGAGGGCTATCGCAAATATTAACTATAGGTAGTGGCATAGGTGCAGGAAATATACAATCTTGGATAAGTGGAAGCTTAGCTGCCACTTCATGGGATGAAGTTAAAATTTTATTTTTATATTCAATAATAGGAATGGGTTTTGCATTAATTTTAGCTAAATCATGTAATGTTATAGTTTTAGGAAATAAAAATGCAAAAAGTTTAGGTTTTAATTCAGATTTGCAAATGATTCTTATAACAGTGGTAGCTGTATTTTTAGGGAGTGTATCAACGGCTATTGTAGGTATTATTTCCTTTGTTGGATTAGTTGTACCACATATTTGTAGAATATTAATTGGCTCTGATCATAGATATTTGATTCCTTTTTCAATATTTGTTGGAGGAGCATTAGTCTTACTTGCAGATACAATAGGAAGAATGCTAGTAAAGCCATATGAAATACCAGCAGGAATAATTATGGCAGTTATTGGAGCACCGTTCTTCTTATATCTACTAAGAAGGAGTGATATGTAGATGATTAGAGGGGAAAAATTATCATTCAATTACAAGGGAGAAAAAAATATCATTAATGATTTAAATATAGATATAAAAGAGGGAGAAATAACAACTATTATTGGCCCTAATGGAAGTGGAAAATCAACTTTGCTAAGCCTATTATGTGCTTTGAATAAAAGTAAAACTGGACATGTTTATTTGGGGGATATAAACATAGACAATCTTAAATATAAGGATATAGCAAAGATTTTAGCAACTGTCCATCAACAAAATAGTGTGCCAAAGGATATAAAGGTTGAAGAACTTGTTGCCTATGGTAGATATCCTCACAAAGGATATTTTAAAAGCAACAACAAGGAAGATAAAAACATAATTAAATGGGCTTTAGAATGTACAGGACTTGATGATTTAAAACATAAGGGAGTTATGAATTTATCAGGTGGAGAAAGACAAAGAGCTTTTATATCAATGGCTTTAGCTCAAAAGCCTAAAATTTTATTTTTAGATGAGCCAACAACTTATTTAGATATTTTTCATCAAATAGAAATATTAGAGATTGTAAAAAAGTTAAATAAGGATAATGGGCTAACTGTTGTTATGGTTTTACATGATATAAATCAAGCAATTAAATATAGTCATAATATTGTTGTTATGAAAGATGGGAAAATTGTAAAAGAGGGAAAATCAGAGAATGTAATAGATGAAAATTTATTAAAGGAAGTTTATAAGGTTAATGGTGTTATTAACAAATGTAAGGAAACTGGAGAGATTTATTTTATACCAAAAACTATTTGTTAAATAAATTTTATAAACTTCAGAAAGATGGTGTAGGAATTATGATGATAGACAAGAGGCTTTTAAACTTGTGCAAGGAATCTAAGAAATACATAGGTTTAACTGTTTTAATGAATTGGATTTCTGTAATTTGTAATCTAATGACAATAATAGTTATTGGATTTAGCATTCAGGAACTTTTTAGTTTAGGGAATATTGAAAACTTAAATAAAAAAATATTAATTTTAGCTGCTCTTTTAGGGGTAAGATTTTGTGTGAATTTATTAAGTGGACACTTCTCATATAAATCTTCAGAGATGGTTAAGATTACTCTTAGAGATAAGATATATGAGAAGCTTTTAAAACTTGGAATGAGATATGATAAGGTGGATTCTACATCTTCAATTGTTCAAATGGCAGTTGAAGGGGTAGAGGCTTTAGAGGTTTATTTTAGTAAATACTTACCTCAGTTAATATATTCTATTTTAGCTCCTTTAACTTTATTTTTTGCTTTAGCTTTTATTTCATTTAAAGCGGCTTTAGTATTTATACTTTGTCTACCTTTAATACCAATATCAATAATATTAATTATGAAAATAGCAAAGAAAATATTAAAGGAATATTGGGGACAGTATTCAGATTTAGGAAATACATTCTTAGAAAACCTTCAAGGGCTTACAACATTAAAGGTTTTTGATGTGGATAATGAAAGACATGAACTTATGAATGAAGAGGCTGAAAGCTTTAGAAAGATAACTATGAAAGTTTTAAGTATGCAATTAAACTCAATAAATGTTATGGATTTAATTGCTTTTGGAGGAGCTGCCCTTGGAAGCATAGTGGCTTTATTACAATTTAGAGCTGGAACAGTAAGTCTTGGAGGAATGATAGTAATTTTATTAATATCAGCAGAATTTTTCATACCTCTTAGATTATTAGGATCATATTTCCACATTGCTATGAATGGAATAGCTGCTGCAGATAGAATCTTTAAGGTTTTAGAAGCTGATGAAAGTAAGGTTTCTTCAGATAGTAATCTTAATGAAATATCAAATATCTCTCTTGAGAATGTAAGTTTCTCTTATGATGGAAAAAGAGAAATTTTAAAGGATATATCTTTATCAATAAATAAAGGAGATTATGTAGCAATAGTTGGTGAAAGTGGAAGTGGAAAAAGTACTATAGCTTCATTGATTTTAAATAACTATAAGGCTTCAAAAGGAAAGATAACTTTAAACGGAATTGATATAAATAATATTGATTTTTCAAAGCTTTATAATAGGGTATCCATAATATCAACTAACAGTTATATATTTAATGGAACAGTTAGGGATAACTTATTAATAGCTAAGAAGGATGCAACTTTAGAAGAGATAAATTATGCTTTAAAAAAGGCTAACCTGTTAGATTTTGTGAATTCTAAAAAGGAAAAATTAGATTTAGAAGTTGGTGAAGGTGGATCAAAGCTTTCAGGAGGACAAAAGCAAAGACTTGCTTTAGCTAGAACTATATTAGCAAATAGAGAAGTAATAATCTTTGATGAAGCAACTTCAAATATTGATGTTGAAAGTGAAAATATGATTTGGAAATCTATAAATGAAATATCAAAAGAGAAAACAGTAATAGTTATTTCTCACAGACTTGCTAATGTTAAAAATGCAGATAGAATTTATATGCTAGATAAAGGAGTTCTAGTTGAAGAGGGAAGTCATAAAGATCTTATGGAAAGAAAGAACAAATATTATTGCATGGTAAATTATCAAAATGAATTAGAAGTAGGAGGTGTTATATAAATGAGAAAATCAGGTTTTTCAATAATGAAAAGGCTTATAGTAGAGCTTAAGCCTCTTGCCCCTGTAATGTTTATAACGGTATTTATGGGAGTTTTAGGATTTTTAGCAGCTATAGGAATAACTGTATTTGGAAGTGTAGCAATATCAAGTTTAATAGATAGCACTATGAGTTTTTCATTTAAAACAGCTCTTATTTTAATGATAGTACTTGGAATATTAAGAGGACCTTTAAGATATGGAGAACAATTAAGTGGACACTATATAGCTTTTAAAATATTAGTTATATTAAGAGACAAAGTGTTTTCAGCTCTTAGAAAACTTGCGCCAGCTAAATTAGAAGGAATGGAAAAGGGAAATTTAATTTCTATGATAACTTCTGATATTGAGCTTTTAGAAGTTTTTTACGCTCATACTATAGCACCAATCAGTATAGCAATTATAACTAACACCATAATGGGATTAATACTATTAAGTATAAATGTAAAGGTAGGTATAGTTGGAATAATTGGTTATATATTAATAGGATTTGGAGTTCCTTATATTAGTAGTAGCTTTGGAAAAGAAGCTGGTGTTCAATATAGAGAAGCCTTTGGAAAAACAAATTCTTATATTTTAGATTCTCTTAGAGGAATTAAAGAGGTTTTAATTTTCAACAATGGTAATGAAAGAAGAGGGAATATAAAGAAATTCTCTGAAGAATTAAATGAGAAGCAAAAGGTTATAAAAAAACATGAGGGAATAATAAGAGCCTTTAGTGATTTAATCATAATGTTAACAATACTTATTGCTTTATATGTTGCTTATTTAGAGGTTTTAAAAGGAACTATGACAATAGGAGAGTTAATAATTGTGGTTACTTTAATAGCATCTTCCTTTGGACCTGTTGTAGCCTTAAGTAATTTATCTAACAATCTTCTTTTAACTTTTGCTTCAGCTCAAAGAATTTTTAATATCTTAGATGAAAAGCCTTCTGTAGAAGAAGTTTTAGGAGAAGGAATGAAAGTTGGAAACAACATAGAGTATAAGGATGTTTCTTTTGCATATAAAGGAAAAGAAAATGTATTAAAAGATGTAAATATAGATATAAAATTAGGTGACAAGATTGCTGTAATTGGAGAAAGTGGAACTGGAAAGAGTACTTTTGTAAAATTACTTATGAGATTCTGGGATGTTACAAAGGGTGAAATTAGCCTAGGAAATAAGAATGTAAAAGAGATTCAGACAAAAGAATTGAGAAAGAAAATGGCCTTAATGGGGCAAGAAACAAGTCTATTTAATATGAGTATTGAAGACAATATTAAAATAGGAAAGCTAGATGCAACTTTAGATGAAGTAAAAGAAGCTGCAAAGAAAGCGGGAATACATGAGTTTATTATGGGCTTAGAGGATGGATATAAAACAAAAGTAGGAGAATTAGGAGGAAACTTATCTTCAGGAGAAAAACAAAGAATTGGACTAGCTAGAGTATTCTTAAGAGAAAGTGAAATAGTAATTCTAGATGAACCTACAAGTAACTTAGATACTTTAAATGAAGGAATAATCTTAAAGTCTATAAGAACATATTTAAAAGATAAAACACTTATACTTATAACTCATAGAAAGTCTACAACTAGGGTATGTGAAAAGGTATTTAGAATTAATAAGGGAAATTTAATTCAATGTGAAGAGGTGAAACATGAGCTTGCTTAAGATATTTTATGTTATTTTAGGTTTTATTTCCTTAGGATTAGGGTTAATAGGAATAATCTTACCTATATTACCTACTACACCATTTTTATTATTAACAGCATTTTGTTTTGTTAAAGGATCAGACAAGTTTGATAAGTGGTTTAAAGGGACAAAGATATATAAAAATCATTTAGAAAGCTTTGAAAAAAATAGGTCTATGACTTTAAAAACTAAATTAACTATACTGCTTACAGCTGATATTATGTTATTATTTCCATTGATATTATCAAAGAGTATTCATCTAAAAATATTTATAGTAATATTAATGATGTTTAAATTCTATTATTTTATCTTTAGAATTAAAACCGTAAAAGTAGGTGAGGTTGTTGAACAGAATAGATAAAGAAAAAGAGATAATAACATTAATGATAAAGCTTTATTGCAAGAAGAAACATGGAGGTTCAAATGGGGAACTTTGTAATGAATGTAGAGAGTTAGAAGAATATGCTCATAAAAGATTAACTTATTGTAAGTTTGGAAATGAAAAAAGTTCTTGTAAAAAGTGTACTATTCATTGTTATAAAAAAGATATGAGAGAAAAAGTTAAAGAGGTAATGAAGTTTTCAGGGCCTAGAATACTTATATATAATCCAAAGGAATATATAAGACATATATTTAAATAGTTTTGTAAAAGGGGATGTATCTAAAGTAATAAAAAAATTCTTTGGGTATATCCTTTTTCTTTTATTTATATATTGGATGGTTATGTGGTAAGCTAAAAATATATTTTTAGCTTAAGGAGATGTTTAGAATGGGTAATATAGATAAAGATAGAATTGTATGTAGATGCAAAAAGGTATCAGAAGGAACAATAATAGAAGCAATAAAAAATGGAGCGGATACCTATGAAAAAGTAAAAAAAGAGACAGGAGCCAATACTTATGGGTGTTTTGCTTGTAGATTAGAAGTAAAAAAATTATTAGAGGAAAATAAATAGGATAAAATTAAAGGGTTATATCGAAATCTGTATATAAAATTTATAACTATATTATTTATATGTTTTATTTTAAGTTTTGATATGATCTTTTTTTAAAATTTAAGAAAGTATTTAATATATATAATTATTATAAGAGGATTGTATTTTTGGGGTGTAAAATTTGATAGGAAGATATTAATTAGAGATATTTTAAAAGTGGGCTTTGTTTAAAAGGAGCCTAAAAATAATAAATAAATATGTAAAAATAGACAATCTACATTTTAAAATAAAAAAGTTATAATATATTTAAATTGGTATAAATGAAGAGAAAAATGGGAGGAGATTAAATATGAAGCCAAATATTGTTTTAATCATGGTTGACCAGATGAGAGGAGATTGTCTAGGGGTTAATGGAAATGAATTTATAGAAACTCCAAACTTAGATATGATGGCCACTGAAGGATATAACTTTGAAAATGCTTATACAGCAGTTCCAAGTTGCATTGCATCTAGGGCAGCTATTTTAACAGGTATGAGCCAAAAATCTCATGGAAGAGTTGGATATGAAGATGGAGTTTCATGGAATTATGAAAATACCATAGCTTCAGAATTTTCAAAAGCTGGTTATCATACTCAATGTATTGGTAAAATGCATGTTTATCCAGAGAGAAATCTTTGTGGATTTCATAATATTATGTTACATGATGGGTATTTACACTTTGCTAGAAATAAAGAGGGAAAGGCATCTACTCAAATTGAACAATGTGATGATTATTTAAAGTGGTTTAGAGAAAAGAAAGGGCATAATGTTGATTTAATAGATATAGGACTTGATTGTAATTCATGGGTATCTAGACCTTGGGGATATGAGGAAAACTTACATCCTACTAATTGGGTGGTTAATGAATCAATAGATTTCTTAAGAAGAAGAGATACAAGTAAGCCATTCTTTTTAAAGATGTCCTTTGTTAGACCACATTCCCCTTTAGATCCACCAAAGTTTTATTTTGATATGTATAATGATGAGGATTTACCAGAACCTTTAATGGGAGATTGGGCTAATAAAGAGGATAAAGAAAATAGAGGAAAAGATATAAATTGTGTAAAGGGAATAATCAACAAGAAGGCATTAAAAAGAGCTAAAGCTGCTTATTATGGGTCAATAACTCATATTGATCATCAAATAGGGAGATTTTTAATAGCTTTATCAGAGTATGGAGAATTAAATAATACAATATTCTTATTTGTTTCTGATCATGGAGATATGATGGGAGATCATAATTGGTTTAGAAAGGGAATTCCTTATGAAGGAAGTGCAAGAGTTCCATTTTTTATTTATGACCCAGGAAACTTATTAAAAGGAAAAAAGGGAAAAGTATTTGATGAAGTTTTAGAGCTAAGAGATATTATGCCAACTTTATTAGACTTTGCTCATATTTCTATACCTGATTCAGTAGAAGGATTAAGCCTTAAGGATTTAATAGAAGAAAGAGATTATACTTGGAGAGAATATATTCATGGAGAACATTCCTTTGGTGAGGATTCTAATCACTACATTGTAACAAAGAAAGATAAGTTTTTATGGTTTTCTCAAAGAGGGGAAGAGCAATATTTTGATTTGGAGAAAGATCCAAAGGAGCTTACTAACCTTATAAATTCAGAAGAGTATAAAGAGAGAATAGATTACTTAAGAAAAATATTAATTAAAGAGATTGAAGGAAGAGAAGAAGGATATACTGATGGAAATAAACTTTTAAAGGGACATCCAGTAAGCACTTTAAAACATATAAGATAATAAATTTTATATGTTTTTAGAAAAAAATTAGTGATTATCTAAAAATATTTATAAGTTTTAATTTCTATAATAAAAAAGGAAACTAGAAAGGGGGAGCCTCCTAGTTTCCTTTATCTGATTTATATATGTATATATTTAGTTATATTGTGATTAAAATATTAAGCTATCTTATCTTCAACTTGTGGATTTTTCTTTATCTTTAAAGTTAAAGCTAAAAGAAGTAATGCAATGAATGCACCTACTATGATAAATATGAATGCACCGTTCCATCCAAAGCTATCAGCTATCATACCTAAAACGAAGTCAGCCATGAATTCACCAAGAAGGTATCCGCAAAGTCCTGAGAAACCTGTAGCAGAACCAACAGCGAAGTTAGGTACAACGTCTATTAAGTTCATTCCTATTAATAATTGAGGTCCGTATATGAAGCATCCTATAAATGCAACAGAAATCATTGTTACTAATGTACTGCTTGTTTGCCAGTAAGCTACTGTAGCAAATATAACACCGATCATACATAAGATACTAAGTGGAGCACGCTTTCCTTTGAATACAACGTCTGAAAGCCATCCAAGTAATATTGATGCTGGTATTGCAGCATATTCAAATAAGAACATTGCCCAGTTTGCATTAGCAGCAGAGAATCCTTTTGATTCTTTTAAGTATATAGGAATCCAGTTAACAACACCTTGTCTTATTAAATAAACAAAGATATTAGCTAGTGCTAAGTACCAAACATATTTATTTTTAAGAACATATTTAACCATTATTTCTTTTGAAGATAAAGTTGTTGGATTAACCTCAGCCTTAACTTCAGGATAATCATTTCTATATTCTTCAACTGGAGGTAATCCAACAGATGCTGGAGTATCAGCTCCAATTACATAACAGAATAAAGCTACTATTGTACATATTATTGCTGGTACAAAGAATATTGATTGGAAATGATTTTGTCCAAATACTAATAAACATAAAGTTGCTATAGGGGCGATTAAACCTCCACCTATATTATGAGAAGTATTCCATATTCCCATTTTAAGTCCTCTTTCTTTTTGAGAGAACCATTTACCTAATACTATTGAACATGGTGGAGCTCCCATACCTTGGAAGAATCCGTTAAATACCATAAGTATTAAGAATATTGGAACTGTACGAGCAAATCCCATTAGAACACTTAATACTGATGATGCAATAAGTCCAAAACATATAAATTTCTTTACGTTTGATTTGTCTGATAAATTTCCTAAAATGAACTTACTTAAACCGTAAGATACAGCAAGTCCCATACTTATAAGTCCGATTTGTGTTTTTGAAAATCCATAGTTATCAATTAAATATGGTGATGCTACAGCAAAGTTTTTTCTAACTAAGTAGTAACCTGTATATCCAATAAATATCATAAGGAACATACGAATACGGTATGCTTTGTATGCTGATGATACCTTATCTTTTGGAAGTCTAGGTATTGCTGGAGCTGGGCTAAAAAATCCAAACATTCTATAATCCTCCTAGTTATATGTGTTATACGTGTTAATGTTTTCAAAAAACAGTTTACTTATTAATAATAAAATAAGAATTAAACAACAAAATCTCTTAAATGTTTCATAAATGTAACATTTAAGAGATTTTAATTAATTTTAATACTATGATGTTTATTAAATAAATTTCACTTAAATATAAGTTATTGTTATTTAAATTACTCTTTATTTTTATAGAGTATTTGCATTATTTTTTCCCTATCTTCAGCAGCAAGATAGAAATTATATTTATCATATATTTTAAATTGATTTGTGTCAAAGTTCTTAGTAGAAATAGCCTTAGAGAACTTTGATAAGTCACTTGAGGTTTCCTTTGATAATACAAAGTCTATAAAGCTTTTAGCTATTTTTTCATGTTTAGAATTCTTTATTAAAGCTATTGAGTCTACATTCCAACCAGCATTTTCAGGGACTATGCTAATTATATTGTCTGAAGATCTGTTAGCTATTAATTGGTCACTTAGAAAGTTAACCGTTATAAGATATTCGCCAGAGGCAACCCTTTGAATTGAGTTAAATCCACTTATGGTTGAAGAGGATACATTGTCATTAAGTTTAGCTATAAATGTTTCAAACTTTTCTTTTCCTAGCTCCTGGTAAAGTGATGCCATTAAGGTATATCCTGTACCAGAGGTTTGAGGATTAGGAAGTATTATTTTATTCTTAAATTCTGGGTTTAATAAGTCCTCAATTTTCTTAGGGTAGGGAACAGAATCTCCAAAATGTGTTTGCCATAGAGATTTGTTTATTCCTATTGATAGTGGAGTTATTTGAAAACCAGTCCAATATCCTCTTAAATCCTTGTATTTTGCAGGAATATTATTAGCCCAGGGAGAGTTATATTCTTCTAAGGCATCATACTTTTTCAAAATTTCATATCCATCACAGCTTCCCCCAATAAAGATATCTCCTTGAGGATTATCCCTGGTGTCTAATATTCTTTGCACAGCTTCTTCCGTTGGAAGCTTTATATATTCATAAGTACAATCATATTCATTTTTAAATTTTTCAAGAAGATATTTTCCCTCTTCCTCTCTAAGAGAGCCATAAACAACTATATGGTTCATGTTAGATGTACTTAAAGCCTTTTCTTTTTTTATAATATGTAACTTTGCTATTAATAGTAGAATTATAATAGTTAATATTATGGTGATTTTTTTATTTAAAAATTTCTTCATTTAAATTCCCCTTTAAATAAATATTTTTACCATTTTCATCACCTAGATATTGTATGATCACGTAGTCCTTATAAACATCTATATAAAAAGTATTATTGGAGATATCTCCTTCTTTAGCATATCTATATAAAGTTAAATGATGTTTAGGTATTTCACTTAAATCAGTTTTTAAAAAATCCTTATTATCATTCATAAGTCTTAAGGACTTAAAGTCCTCTAATAAAAGAGATTTAGAATCCTTTGATAGATTTTTCATAGTTCCATCCTCTTTATAGGTTATTAGATTATCAGGGCTTGATAATATGGATTCAAGGTTGTTAACAGTATAAAATGCATCCTTTAGATTATTTCTAAGCATATTTATTAAAGAGGAGTTATTAGAATAACTTTCACCGTCTAATTTTAATATGTTTGATATTTCAAAGGGAGTTTTATCTCCATTTAAATAATGAATTTCACCAGATATAAATAAGGTGTTTTCTAAGGGTAAAGCATTTTCTTTAGTTGAGTTAGTAAGGCATATTTTATTAAAATACTGAAGCAATTCATTAAGTTCAGATTTATTTGATATTACTGTAGTTCCTAAATAAGGATTTGAAAGTATTATTTTATCAGGTATTTTAATATTTAAATCTCCCTTATTCTCTTGTGAACTTTTAACAACTGTTAATGAGTCATATATATTACTAGAATAATAGATATAGGTAGCAAGTATTATTACTATGAAAAATAAGTAAATAGCAAGTGTATTTTTAAAATTTTTACTCATTAAAATCCTCCTCCTTAATCTCATTATTTTTACCAATAGAGAAGGAGAGTGTAACCTTAGTACCAACATCTAATTCACTTTCTATATTAAAACCATAGTTTTGACTTTGCATTATATCTTTACATATTTTTATTCCAAGTCCATTTCCTTTAGGATTAACATACTCATCTTTAATTATAAAACCTGTACCATCATCTTCTATAATAACCTCCATTTTATTTGGAGATCTCTTTGTTGATATATTAAGAGTTTCACAACCACTATATTTTATGGCGTTATCTATTATATTTATGAAGACTTGTTTTGTTTTATCATGGTCTCCATATATGAAAAAGGATTCATAATTTCTATAAACCTTAATATCATAATTATCAAGTTTTATTTTTAATATTTTTAGACAATCATCTATTAAGGATTTAACATCTATATAGGTGTATTCAATTTCAAAGGTATTCTTATTACTTTTAGCTAAAAGTAGTATTTCTTCTACTAAATTTAAAAGTCTTTTCCCTTCTTTCTCTATAAGAGCTGAACTTTGAACTATTTTTTCCTTATCATTTAACTTAGGAATTATTTCAGAGAAGCCAATTATGGCAGTAAGTGGGGTTTTGAATTCATGGGATACATTATCAAAAAACTTTTTTTGGTGAAGCTTAGCTGACTTTATTTCATTTATATATTTATCAAGGTTTTCACTCATTATGTTAAAGGTGTTTGCCAAGTCTTCAACCTCATCTCCACTTGTTATATGCAATTCCTCTTTGAATTTTCCTTCAGAAATATTTTTAGACTTTTGCTTTAAAATCATTAAAGGACTAACTAGTTCTTTAGCAAAAGTATTTATTAAAAAGATTGCAATTACTATGGCTATTAAACCACTTATAATAAATATGGTTAAGGTATTTCTTAAAATCTCATAGGCTTCTGTATTTATTAATATAAGTCTAATTGCACCATATTCCTTTCCTTTATAAAATATTGGACTAGAAAGGAATAGAGTAGGTACGTTATCTATTTTTTCTACTATGTAAGCAGTCTGCCCATCTAAGGCTTCATTTATATCTGAACCAAATAATGAGACTTCATCTGAGGAAGAATCATATATTATTTGGGCTGAATTACTAATTATTTGTATTCTCACATTATATTTCTCACTAAGTGTTGAAGCTATAAATGGAGCATTATCTCTAATAATATCTTCTTTATCTCCAGAATCATTTGATGAAAGTAGATTAAGTATATATGATTCTGTTGTTCTACTTTTATCAAGTAAATATTCAATAGAGTTATTTATTAAATTTTTACTTAAAGCATTATAAGTTATTATGAAGATAAAAATTATTATAGGAGCTAATATTAATAAATTAGTTAAAATAATTTTTTGTTTTAAGTTTAAATTTATTTGTATTTTATTATTTTTCATCTAGTTTATAACCAGCCTTATATAAGGTTTTTATGTAATTTTGACAGGGACCTAATTTTTTTCTAAGTCTTTGAATTAGAATATCCACAGCTCTAGTTGTTCCTTCAAAGTCATATCCCCAAACTTTATTTAGAAGCTCTTCCCTTGAAAAAACTTTATTTTTATTTTGGCAAAGGCATCTTAGTACTTCAAATTCTTTAAAGGTTAAGTTTATATATTCAGATTTAATAAGAGCCTTTCTTTCATCTAATAGTAAGGTTAAATCTCCAACGGTTAAATCCTTTACTTTTTTCTTTGAATCACTTGAAATATGTTTGCCAACTATATTTATTCTTAAAATTAGTTCAGTGCTATTAAATGGTTTTGTTATATAATCATCAGCACCTAATTGTAACCCTAAAAGCTTATCATTTATATCACTTTTTGCAGTTAGCATTATTATAGGTATATCATCAATATTTTTTATTTTAGGGATTAAATTAAATCCACTTATATCAGGTAACATAGCATCTAAAATTATTATATCTGGCTTTTCTTTTATTACTAATTCTAATGCATCTAAAGCATTCTCAGCCGTTATAGGAACATGACCTTCTATTTCTAAGTTCATTTTTATGAGTTGTAAAATACTTACTTCATCATCTACAACTAAAATTTTCATAACTGTTCATTCCCCCTTTATTAGAATTTAGCAGCAATTTTAATTTTAGCATAAAAGGTTACTTATTAATTGTACTATATTAATTTTATTGTTAAAGAGTAAATTTAATATTTTTTATTAGTATAAGTAAAGTAAAATTTTTTCTATTAATAATATAAATAATTTAGAGAGTATTAATACTTATAAAAAAATAATATATTAAAGTGTGTTTATATTAGAGAATTTAACTAATAAATAGGATTGAAAAAATTACAAATTAAAACTATAATGTAAATTAATGTATGTTTTAAGCGGGAGGATTTGTAATGCTATCTTATGAGTTTTTATTTGACTTAGCACTTATTCTTATTAGTACTAAACTATTTGGATTAATGACTAAAAAAGTTAGAATGCCACAGGTTGTGGGGGCTTTGGTAGCTGGAGTTGTTTTAGGACCTGCTGTCTTAAATGTTTTATCTGAAACAGAATTTATTCAAAAACTTGCAGAATTAGGTGTTATAGTACTTATGTTTACAGCTGGCTTAGAAACTGATATTAACCAATTAAAGAAAACTGGTAAAGCATCATTTATAATAGCTGTACTTGGAGTAATAATTCCCCTTGTAGGAGGATTTTTTATTGCAAATATATTTAATAAAGGAAATGATGTTAATACCATATTACAAAATGTATTCATAGGAATTATATTAACAGCTACTTCAGTTAGTATTACTGTAGAGACTTTAAAAGAAATGGGGAAATTAAAAACAAGGGCAGGAAATGCAATATTAGGAGCTGCTATTATTGATGATATCTTAGGAATAATAGCTTTAACCATAACAACTAGTTTAGCAGATCCATCAATTAATGTAATAATAGTTTTAGCTAAAATAGTTATGTTCTTTATTTTTGCTGGACTTGCAGGATATTTGTTCCACTGGGCGTTTATAAAGTTAGATGAAAGATATCAGAGAGATTTAAGAAGATTTGTAATTTTCGCCTTTGTATTTTGTTTATTATTATCTTTTTCTGCTGAGGAGTTCTTTGGAGTTGCAGATATAACAGGAGCTTTTATAGCCGGATTAGTAATATCTGATTCAAATAGAAGTAATTATTTAAATTCAAGATTTGAAACCTTGTCATATATGCTATTATCTCCTATATTTTTTGCTAGCATAGGTATAAAGGTTCAATTAACAGCTATGACAAAAACTATTTTCATATTTGCAATATTATTACTTATAGTAGCTATATTAAGCAAGGTTTTTGGATGTGCCTTAGGAGCTAAACTGTGTAAGTATAGCAATAGAGAAGCTATTCAAATAGGAACAGGAATGATATCAAGGGGAGAGGTGGCACTTATAGTTGCAAATAAAGGAATTGCAATGGGACTTATGCTGCCAGAATTTTTAGCACCAGTAGTAATAGTGGTTGTGGTTACAACTATAGTAACCCCTATTTTATTGAAAGTTGTCTTTAATAATAAATCTAAAAGTGTAGATTTAAATGTAAAGGCAAATGTGTAGAACTTAAAAATAATTTAAGAAAGCATATTTATTATTAAATTATTTTTAAAGGTATGGATTGAAAATATAAAAAAAGTAAGATTTTTAATGATTAAAATAGAGAGATTAATAACTAGTGATTATAATCCTTTAAAAGAAACAGTCTTAGTATTATTATAATTAATAAATAATTATATAAATACTAAGGCTTGAGTGTAGAGAAAATCTACATTGAAACTATAGTATTTGTATTTATCTTAGGAGGTAATACAAATGAGTAAAGAAATAATAGATATTGAAGTAGAAGAATTTATACCATTTAATGATGCAGCAGATATGAAAGAATTTAGAAAATTTCTTAAACAATATGGAATAGAAGATGCCTTAGAGGATACTACATTAGATTATACTAAAAAGAAATTAGAGATGTTACTTGCTTTAGCTGAAGATGGTGAGGATGAAGAGCTAGCAGAACATAAAAATATATTAAAAAAATTATTAAATAACTTAAAAGGTGAAAAAGTTAAAAGAGAAGCTATGAAAGCTTTATATGAAGTTTATAGAGAGTATGAGGATCTAACTGGTAAGGAATGCGAGGATTTAATTGATTCTAAAGAATTAGATAAAAAAATAAAAGAGGCTTTAAAAGAATACAAGAAATATGAGCATTTTAAAACTCATGAGGAACAAATAGCTGAAAAATGGATAAGAGAATTAAAGAAAGAGGCTATAGAATACAAAAAACAATACAAGGAATTAAAAAAAGATATTAGAAGAGATTTAAAAAGATTAGAAAAATAAAATATAGTTAGATTTAAAAAATAAGCTATATCAAAACTTTATTTTAATAATTTGTTTTGATATAGCTTTTTTAGACATATATTATAATAAAAATAAAAAAAGGTTCTGTTTTACAGAACCTTTTGTGGTTGCGGGAGCAGGACTTGAACCTACGACCTTCGGGTTATGAGCCCGGCGAGCTACCAGCTGCTCCATCCCGCGTCATTAAATTGTATCTACTACTCTTTAACTATACGTTAATATATAATTAAAGTCAAGGAAATTAAATATTTATTATATTTAAATTGTTATAAGTACTTAGAACTTTCTCTTTTGTGATATATAATAAATATAGGGACGTATATTAGTTTTAATTTTTTATTCAGGAGGAGAAATGTTTACCAAAGGTTTTGACGAGGCATATAATAGGGCTTTAGAACTTCAGAAATTATTTTATGGTGAAAAAGAAAAATATAATGAAGAGTTAAAGAATGAAAATAGGGACATAAAGCACTTAGTTAACAAAATAAACGAAGAAAAAATATATATATTAGAAACACTAGTACCTAAATATGCTAAGAATATGAGTATTTTAGAAAGACAAAGTATAAAAGCTACTTTAGGAGAAGAAGTCAGTAGTGAATATATAATAAATGATTATAATATACGACCTATTAAAGAACTGCTACTGATAGATTATGATGAAAAGTCTATTATAAAAAATATAAAGAATCCTTTTATTAAGGTCTTTAAGATAAACAAAATAAATAAAAATTTAGATGAAGAAACTATGGAAATACAATCTGCAAGAGATGAAATGAAAAAGATATCACAATGTGCGCAGGATGATAAGCTTAAATTAATAAGAATTTATAAATTAATATGCTCTGCAACTAATTTAGGGGAAGCAATAGAGGAACGGTTTAGAGATTTCATACCTATGATACAAAGCAGTAGGCTAATATATGGGGATTGCAATATAGAGAAGCGTAGCTATAGAATAGGAAACGTTATGAAATGTTATGATGGAATAATGCAGTTTTTAGTAAAGATATGTGAAACTAAATATAGAAGTGCAGAGGGAAAGCGAGTTAAGTACATAAAAGATTCTTTAATTGATGAGCATTTAGAAGAATTAGATTTATGGAAACAGAGCTTTAATGAAATATAAATTTATTTAATTTTTAAAGTTAAGACAAGAGAAATGGGCATATTTTTATGATTTATTATGGTGTTACAGCCAGTTTATTCAATAAAATGATAAAAATTTTTAAAGAATAGAGAAAAATATGTAGATTTTATTGAATTTTTAACCAGAATATGATACTGTCTACATATAGTAAATACTTATAGCGTGTTAGTATTTATTTTGGATTTGGTTGGAGAATAATTTCTTCAGCCTTTATTCTTTATATAGATAGTTTATAGTTTAAGAAATATTTAAAATTAAGTCTTATGAAATCAAGGGTAACTTGAGTATTCATAAGGCTTTTTTATTTTATTTATTATGGAAATTCATTATAAAAATCTATTTGTAATCATATATTTCATATAAAGATTAATTAATAGGGGAGGAGAATTTTTTATAATGAGTACAATAAGCAACATATTAAAATCTTTTTTAACTCAAAATATTCTAGGGTATATTGGGGTTACATTAATTTTAATAGTTATATGCCTAGGATTTATCTACAATATGAGGGTTAAGAAAAAGTATGAGAATCTTTTAAATGCTTTTAATGAGAGTGAGTGGATTAATGTTTCAAATAATGAAGATCAAAAGGAACTTAAATTTCTTAATTCAGAGTTAAAGGCAATGGCAGATGATTTTAGAAAGAGTGCTATTAAAGGAACATATAATATCAACACAGAGGTAATAATTCAAAAGAATATAGAAAAGAGAATACTAAAAGAAGAAAATATTGCAAATATACTACCATCTATTTCAATAGCATTAGGTCTTATAGGTACATTTTTAGGGCTTACTGTGGCAATTATGACAACAACAGGTATATTATCTTCTGGAACACAGAGCATGGCTGACTTCTCAAGAAGTATGAATATGCCTCTAGGAAGTATGTCTAGTGCCTTTTGGACAAGTATTGTAGGGGTAATAGGTTCTATCATCTTAAATTGTTTAAACATTAATTTAAAGAGAGCTAAAGAGGATTTTTATGATGTTTTTGAAGACTATTTAGATAACATATTATTTTCTATTTATATAAAATCAGATAAAGATGTACTTACTGATTTTATGAATAAAGCTTTAGGAAGTTTTTCAGTAAAGTTAGATGAATTATTTAACAAGGGAATAAATAATTTAGTTGAAGGCATAAATAAAAACACCGTAGATATGACAAGTACCTTTAATGGAATGAATAAACATATAAGTGATTTAGAGAATATTGTATCATATTTTAGAGTTTCAGTTATGGGAATAAAAACACCTATAAAAAGCTTTGGGGAAGATTTAGAAAAGTTTAGTAGGGTAAGTGCAGAGTTTTGTAATTCTGTAAATTCAACAAATAATAAATTCCTTAATAAATCTGCTAGGCTTGAAGAGAGTGTAAATGAACTATCAAAGGCTATAAATGATAATAAAAGAGAAATAAATAAGCTTTGTATGAGATTAGAGGTTCAAAGCAATGAGGTGAGAAGAGGGTATAATACCTTTAATGATGTATTTAATATTATAAAAGATGAGCAAAGCAGAAATAATAAAATTATTTCAAATCAAATTTCAAAATTAAATGATGGATATAGAGAATTTGAAAGAGGAATAAATAAATTTTCAAGTAATGTCTCAAATATGAAAAATGAAGTTGCAAATGGTATATACTACGCTCTTCAAAGAGAAACTCAAGAACTTTCATCAAATATAGTTGATAAATTAAATGTTCCTCTAAGAGATATTAGCCTAGCAACTGAGGAGTTAAGTAGAAGTACTAATAGGAATAGAGAAATTGGAAAGGCAGATTCAGGGTGGAAAAAAGATAGTAAAGAGATTGGTAGGTGTTAAAAATGAAGGTTAGGAGAAGAAAGTATAAGACAGAACAAGAAGTACCTTCTTATTGGCCTTCCTTTGTTGACATAATGACTACTGTTACCTTAGTTTTTTTCTTTATTTTACTTACTTCAATAGGAATTTCAAGTATTTTTGTAGATAATATAGCTGTAGAAAGAGAAACTGTATATGATAAAATTCAAGGAGAATTAAATCAATACTCAGTTAATGAAGAGGTAATGAATTTTAACAGAGAAGAAGGAAAAATTGATATAAAAACAGAAACTTTTTTTGATAGTGATAGTTCAGTTTTAAAGGAAGATGGAAAGAAATTAGCTTCTGAACTTGGAGATATATTTTTTAAGTTACTATCTAATGAGGATATAAAAGAAAAAATAGATTATATAGAGATTGTAGGTCATACAGATTTTGCAGGAAGCACCATTCATGGAAGAGAGCTATCCACTGAAAGAGCAATAAGCTTTTTAAATGAAATGATGCCAGAGGATAGTGAACTTGAAAATCTACATGGAGAAAAGTTTAAAGCTTCAGGGATGTCCGAGTTTGAAAACTATGCTTCTAAAGAGGAAAGAGATAGAGGATATGATGAATATAATATAGAAGAAACAAAGAAAGATAGAAGAATTGAAGTGCGTATGGTATTTAGCAATGAAGATTTAGAAAAAGCAATAAAGGAAAGAAAAAATTAAATTACAAAAGAGGGCAAAAACATCATAACTTATTGTTATGATGTTTTTTATATACATTTATTTTACAGAATAACATTTCATTATTAATTAGTTTATTTAAAATTGAGATTTATCTCCATAGTTTGAACGATATACACCATTTAAACCAGCATACTTACCTATCTCAGATAACTCTCTTATTATATTCTCTTCATTAGAGGAAAAAGTCAGTTTTTTTGTGTAAGCTGTAAAATATATATAGTTAACTAATCTATTTATTAAAGGAATATTTTTCTCATCACATAAATCTAGCTTTGTATAAACTTTTAATAAGACCTCTTTAATATCATCAAAATTATTTTCTTTTGATTTTGAAAGACTATTATATAAAGAATGTACTAAATCTTTAGATTTATTCATTAATTTAACATTTTCCATTTAAAATATCTCCTAAATATAACCATAAATAAATTATATTATTTTTATGAATATAAGTCGATAAATATTTACAAATAATACATTAAAACATATAATTAACATTAAAAGGTAAATAATTATGAAAAGGAGAGAAAAATGGAAGGTAAAATTAAAAAGTCAAAAGCACCAATAATTTTAGGGGTAATAAGCTGTATAGCTTGGCTTATTCCATTAATAGGGATAATTATTAGTATAGTAGGAATAGTTATGTCTTCTAAGAAAATAAAAGAGTTTAGTTGTAAGGCGTATAAAATAGCCTTAGCCTTAAATATTATAGGGTTAGTATTAACTATTATAAATTCTGTAGCTGGAATGATTATGTTTTATCACAAATTAATGATTTAGGAAGGTATGTATATGAAAAAGTTTTTTAAAACAGTAGGAGTATGCTTAGGATTTCCAATTTTAAATTTTCTTATTGTAAGTTTTATACAAGTATTTTTTTTAGGTTATACAAAGAATAATATTTCCTTATTTCAAAAAAATATTTTTTCACTAACAATATTAGGAGATATATTAACTTTAGTATTAATTACAATTATACTTTTACCTTCTAATGAAAGGTTATTAAGAAGAATAAAAATAAAAAAGATAAATTTAAAAGAATACTTCTATATTATTGCCTTAAGCATAGGAGTAAGTATACTATTATTATTCTTAAGTGGTATTTTAAGCAAAATAATACCAAGCTATGGTGATGTTGTTAATCAATTAAATGTTGCAAGCAAATCTTCACTACAATTAGTAATAGCCATAATATTAATACCTATATATGAAGAAATAGTTTTCAGAGGAATTATTTTTGGATATTTAAGAAAAAACTTTAATATAATAGTGGCTGTTTTAGTACAAGCTTTAATTTTTGGAATTATGCATTTAAATTTAGTTCAAGGTATTTATACATTTATTTTAGGGATAGTGTTAGCTTTGATCTATATGTATTCAGATTCAATCTTAGGAAATATTACTGTACATATAATTTTTAACTTACTGGGAGCATTAATAGTGCCAATGTTATTAAGTAAATTTCCAATTATGGTTATAGTTTTATTAATATTAGGAATTGTACTTTTTATTTTTTCAGTTATAAAAATAATTGGAAAATATGAAAAATCTTTATATAAATAAAGAAAAAGGGGGGATATCAAAATAATTTTTATTATTATATTTGATATAGCCCTTTTTCTTATTGCTTAAATATGAAAACTTAATTAACTACTAGCTTATTTTGTTATTAATATTAACTTTTATATAATCTATTATTTCAGATTTAGTTAGGGGTTTAGAGAAATAGTATCCTTGAACAATATCAAATCCTAAACTACTAAATAATTTGAAATCCTCATAAGTTTCTACCCCTTCAATAACTGAGATTACCTTTAATTTTTTGGCTAATATGGATATTGCTTCAATAACAGCTAATTTACTAGGGGTTCTTGCATCTATTACAAACTCTCTTGGAATCTTTAATTCATCAAAATACAGATTAGATATTTGGCTAAGAGAAGAGTATCCTGTACCAAAGTCATCTATGGATATACAAATTCCATTTTCTCTAAGAAGATTAATATAAGAGATTGTTTTAGCATTATTATTTAGTGATACATTTTCTAATATTTCTGCTGTTATTAAATGTTTTGGAATTTTATACTCTTTATAAATATTTAGAATTTCATTGATTTTTTCATAGGATTTTAAAGTGTTTAAGGATAAATTTACACTGCACTTTAATTTTATTCCCTTATCTATTAAGCATCTTTGAAATTCACAGGACTTTTTAAAAACATATAAGTCAAGGGAAGAAATTTCACCTAAGTTTTCAGCTATAGGTACAAACTTACAAGGAGAAATTTCACCTAGTTTATCATGTTTCCAACGAAGTAGAGTTTCAAAACCTACTATTTTTAATGTTTTTACGCAAACTTTAGGTTGGAAGACTAAATGAAACTTGCCTGTTAAAAGATCATTTTTAAAATCCTTTTTTAATATATTCATATGTTCTAAATCCGTTTTTAAATTATCATCATACATAAGTATAGAGTTATTAGGCCCTTTAAGCTTCTTAGCTCTCATTAGAGCATAATCTGTTTCTTGAATTAGTAAGTCTAAGTTAATATTTGAATCATTTAATGAATATCCAATATTAAAGTTTATATGTATTAAATCAGAGTTATGTTGAATTTTTATATTTTCAAGGTCTCTAAAAAATTTTAATATAAGATCAACTTGCTCTAATTTAGAGATTAAGGCAAATTCATTTCCGCTATATCTACAGTAGAAAACATTTTTACCTAGAAGTAGTTTAAGTTCTTTAAATTTATTTGCAACTTCTACTAATACCTTATCACCAACAACATGTCCAAAAATATTATTAATGTCCTTAAAGCTCTTTATATCTATAAAGAAAAGTGCATAATCATTAGTTATGGTTTCAAGTTTCTTTAAAAAATAATTTCTACCATACATATTAGTTAAAAAATCTATTTCATTAGCCCTCTTAACACTTGCAATTAACCTTAAATTATCTTTTCTTAATAGAACATCCCTAGATACTAATAAAAACATGATAAGAAGTATAATTATTACATTTTCTACACCAGCCAAATTCCTAGTTGATATAGAAGATGCAGTTATATCTATAGCAGCAAAGGAAACAGGAAAAATTCCAATGGTAATACTAATCCATGAATTGTTTATATTCATATATGAGTCATCAAATAGTACCTGATTTAGGTCTTTTTCTTGTTCTATAATTGAAAAATATATAGAAAACATTAATAAAAGTGTACAAATAAAGTAGATTCCAATACCTTGATACAAGCAATTGGGAAAAAATACCTTATCGTTAAAATACGACATCACATAACAATTAAGATTTAAAAGATAAAAGTTTATTAATAATAGAAAGCTACTTTTTTTATTCCCTCTTAGGTAAATAGTTTTTACAAAAATCAATATAATAAGAAAACCCTGTAAAAAAATTCTTAAGCTATTTATGTTTAGTAAAAATAAGCTATATATTGAATCATCTAAGAAATAAATAGATGATATAAAATATTTAGAATTTTCATAAATAATAAGGGCAAAAGGTATAAATGTGAAAAATGAATCACGAATAATGTAATCCCTTAAAACACTATATTTAAGCATATCTTTTATAAGTTTATAAATCATAACAATTAATATAAATGATAATATTATAAATTGAAAATTTTTCAATAAAATTATTTTAAAAATTGAAAGATTAAATATACCAAATAGATTAGTTGATAAACTTACTAATATTTGTATGCATTCAATTAATATAAAGCCTAATTTTATGGTATTTAACGAATTTTTAGAACGCCTATATTTAAATGCAAATAATGTGCTAATTCCACATTGAAAAATCCAAAACGAAAAGGCCATTGCCCATAGTAGATAGTCTGATAAATATGATGGTACTACCAATACAGAGATTAGTGTTCCTAACAAGACTACAAAACTTAATATGATTTGAACTATAAAAAAAAGTTTTATTTTATTGCACATAGGGCTATGCGACATATAAACCTCCGAAAAGTTGTTAATATAATTTTTGAATTATTAGTTATTTTTATCAAATAATTCATTAACATTTTATTAATATAAGTAATTTATGTCAAATAAAAATAAAGATAATTATAAGTAAAAATATACTTATAATCGAGAGTATTCTAAGTTTTATAAATAAAATAAGCTTACTAATGAATATTATTAGTTTTACTGAAATAAAGTTATGGTATAGAGATATATCGTTAATTAATTTTAGGAGGATATATATGATCGATTATTTTAAAGAATTAAATATTCAGATAGATGCCTCTGATAATGAAGTTAAAAATGCTTATTTTAATATGACTAAAAAATATCCACCAGAAAAGTTTCCAAAGGAATATAGGGTTATAAGAGATGCATATGAAACTTTAATAGATAAATCTAAAAGGGATGCATACATTTTAGATACTTTTGATATTGAAATAAGAAATATACTTAATGAGGGTATTGATTTAGCTAAAAGCGAAGAGTATGATTTAGCAGTTGTAAATTTCGAAAAGGTTCTGCAAAGGTACCCTGATAATTTAAAGGTAAAGAAAGACTTAGCAGTATGCTTAATGAGAGGGAGAAATTATAAAAAAAGTTCTAAAATACTAAAAGAATTAGTTATAAGAGAACCTAATAATATAGAATACTACAAGCTTCTAATAAATGCTTATGGAGAAAACTATGATATTAAAAATCTAGAAAGCGTTCTTAAAAAGAGTTTGAAATTAAAAAATGTAGAAGTAGATTTTTATTTAAAGTTATTTGAAATTTACAATGAAAGCGAATTAAGAGATTATACAAAGGCTATTAAGGTTTTAAAAGATGGCTTAGAAAATAGAAATATAAACTCTCAGAAGTATAAGCTATATCTTAAGTTTTTAGATTTATCTGATAGATTAGATTGCAAAGACGATTTTAATAAGGGATGTGAAGCTTTAAGTGAAATTATCTTAAGAGATAATTATGAAGAAGTAAAAATTTCAATATTAAACTTATTGAATAGAATTTTAAAAGAGTTTCATTTTAAAAATGGAGTTAGGCTTACATCAACAGCTTTGGTTTTAATAGATGAAAAAAAGGATGTGGAAACCTTAGAAAAAATAATGAGCTTAAGGCGTACTTTTTTAGAACTATCTAGGCTTTATGAAGATAAAAGTATAAATGAAGATTTTAAAAAGATTATTTTTTACAATGTTGTAAGTGGCTTTTTAAAAGATGACATTGAATTTAATAAGGAGTTTGAAAGAATAAATCAAAACTTTTTTAATAACTTTAACTTTGAAAATGATGAATTAGTAAAATCTATTGGAAAGTTAAAAAATGATTATAGGAGTGTGTACTTAGAAACAAGAAAGTTAAGTGATAAGGTCTTGGGTAGATATAGCAAAGTTCAGAAAATAAAAGAGGAAAAGAATGTACCTAAGGAATTTTATTCTAATAGGAGAGAGGGGAATCCCGTAAAAATTTTATTTAGAAAAGTAATAAATAGTTTTAGAGATAAATAAAATAAGGGGGTACTAATTTGAATTATGAAGAGGCTTTAAAGGATATTTGTGAAGAAAAAAAGTATATAGATTTATTTGAAGAGGATAGAGGATTAAAAGAAATAAAAAATTTTATAAAAAAAATAGCCATACAAAATGAAAATATGAATCAAGGATATATTGAAGAGGTCTATAAAATAGCTAGTAGCCTTGAATGGATTACAACCTATATAAGTAAAAAGAGTGAGGAAGAAGAGCTAAGAAGTAAAAGAATAAACAAAGAATTAGAAATAAGAGAAAAGAGATTAGTTAAAAGCATAATAAGTATAGTGGACAATATAAAATATATTTATGATTTTAGCCAAAAATCTAACAATGAAGTATTAAATGAGGCTATGAATAATCTATTAAACACAGTAAAAAGGGCAATGGTGAATGTAGATATCCTTCTTATTGATGGGAAAGAAACTTTTTTTGATGAAAGCTTACATGAGTGTGTTAGTACTATTTGGAATGACGAAAGAAAAGATTATGAGATAAACGAGGTTTTAAAGTTTGGATACATATACAAGGGAAAAGTTGAGAGGACAGCTCAAGTAGTAGTAGTTAAAAATAAGGAGGATATGAAATGGGAAGAATAATAGGAATTGATTTAGGGACAACAACTTCAGAAATAGCTTATGTAAAAGATGGTAAGCCATGCATAATAAGAAATATTGAAGAAGGAGATGAACATGCTATTCCATCAGTGGTTTCTATAGAAGGAGATGAAATAAAGGTTGGAAAGAAAGCTAAAAATCAAATTTTACTAAAGCCTGAATTAACAGTTGCTGAAGTAAAGAGAGTTATGGGAACAGAAAATATTATACAAATTCAAGGGAAAGAATACAGACCAGAAGAAATTTCAGCGCTAATTTTAAAAAAATTAAAAGAAGTAGCTGAATATTTTTTAGGAGAAGAAGTAGAAGAGGCTGTAATAACTGTCCCTGCTAATTTTAATGATATACAAAGAAAAGCTACAAAAAATGCTGGGGAAATAGCTGGTTTTAAAGTAGAAAGAATAATAAATGAACCTACTGCGGCTGCCATGGCTTATGGAGTAGACAACCTAGATAAAAACGGTAATATTCTAGTTTATGACTTTGGAGGGGGAACCTTTGACGTAACTATATTAGAAATGTTTAATGGAGTTTTAGATGTAAAGGTAAGTAGAGGAAATAATTATTTAGGTGGAAAAGATATTGATAATAAATTAATAGACCATGTGGTAAATGAATTTAATAAATCAACAGGTGTAAAATTAGATACCTCAGATAGTAGAATTTTGGCTAGACTTAAGGAAGGTGTAGAGGAAGCTAAAAAAACATTATCCACATCTAAGATGGCTGAAATAGTACTTCCTTATATTAGTGCTGACAAAGATAATAATCCAATAAACTTAGAAATGGTATTAACTAGGGAAGAATTTGAGTTTAATGTTAAAGAAATAATAGATTCTACTGAGGATATAGTAAATGAGGCTTTAGAGGATGCAAATATTACTGATAACGAAATAGACACAGTATTATTAGTTGGTGGTTCTAGTAGAATACCTTATGTAAGAAATATGCTTGAAAAAAGATTTAAAGGAAAAATAGCAAGGGGAGTAAATCCAGATGAGGCTGTGGCTTTAGGGGCTTCAGTACAAGCTGCTATTAAAAATGATATTCCAGTTGGAGATTCAGGTACAATAATAGTTACTGATACATGTAACTATACTTTAGGAGTGGCATTAAAGGGAGGAATTTTTGATCCTATAATTGATAGAGATTCAAAATTACCTGCAAATGTAACAAAGAGATATTGTACAGTTATGGATAATCAAACAGAAGTATTAGTAAGTGTTTATGAAGGTGAAAGTAGATATGTTAGTGATAATACCTTAATAGATGAGTTTATATTATCAGGAATACCAAAGGCTGATACTGGTAAAGAAAAAATAGATATTACTTTTACCTATGATTTAAATGGAATTTTAAATGTTTCAGCAGAAATTCTTTCTACTGGAGATGAAATTTCTAAAATAATGTCTACTAAAGGACTTTCAAAAGAAGAGATTCAGGATCTTAAAGAAGTAGTTTCAAGTAATGAAAATAATAATGAACTTGTACCTTGGAAATCAGCTAATTTATTTAAATTAGTAGAACCTAACTTTAGATTAGCAGAAAGAAAAATTCCTATGCTACCAAGTGCCGATAGAGAAAAGCTTCAAGAAATTATGAGTGACATGAAGGATGCCATAGTAGATAATGATAAAATGGCACTTATGAAATTAGATGAAGAACTTACAGATTTTTTATTTGATTTCGTAAATTAATATTGGGAGCATTTTTTATGAAAAATAGTAAAGAAGCTTTAGAAGGTGCTTATAATAATGCTTTAGATTTAATCTTAAATAAAAGATTGAAAGAGGGAGAAAAGCTCTTAGAAAAAATTTATGGCTCTGGAAATATAAATATAGATATTTTAAATCTTTTAGGAATAATAAAATATATGTATTGCGATTTTTATGGAGCTAAGAAGTATTGGAATGAGAGTTTGAAAGTTTCATGTGAAGATAATAAGGCTTCTGAATTTATCAAGGATATAGAAAGTGATGATTTCAAAATAATAAGTGAAAAATATATATATTCACTAAACTTAATAGAAGATAAAAATTATTTACAAGCAATAGAGGTTTTAGAGGAAATCAATAAAAGAAGAAGCGAATTAATAGAAGTTAAAATTCTATTAGCATTATTATATATGATAATAGATGAGAAAAATAAGGCCTTTAAAAATATAGAAAGTGCTTTATCATATGATATATCAAATTATAAGATAAAAGAGATATATAATGAAATAAAATGTGATTTAGCAAAGGGTGAAGAAAAAGAGGAAAGTGAAGAATTAACTTTTTCTGAGTCTATTCTAAATTTAATAATGATTTTGAATTATAGGATAAACTCTTTTTATGAAGAGGAATTAAAGTATAGAAATGAAGAAATAAAATCCTTATATGAAGAAATCAAAACTATGAATTTAGAAATTGAATCTTTAAATACTAAAAAAGAAAAATTGAGTTTATAAATTAATTTAGCTGTATTAAATATATTCTAAAAAATAAATTTCTTAGAATATATTTTGATACAGCTATTTGTTTTTATGAAGATAATATTTCCTATGAAATATATGTATGTAGAATATATTATTTGGTTTTGTATTATGGTAAAATATTCATGTAAAAAATAGAAAGTTAAGAGTAGATTAGTAAAGGGTTTTATATTATAGTAAAAATTATTTAAACCCTATAGAGGAAGATAGATTTCCTTTTAGGTATTTATTTTAAGGAGGAAAACCATGATAGATATACATTCACATATAATACCTAATATAGATGATGGTTCAAAAAGTTTAGAAATGTCCTTAGAAATGTTAAAAAGAGCAGAAGAATCAGGAACTAAAAAAATAATAGCAACTCCTCACTTCTTTAAGGGATATTGGACAGAAAACTATAACAGTGTAAAAGATAAAGTTAAAGAGTTAAATAAGCTAGCTAAGGAAAATAATTTAAATATTGAAATTTATCCAGGACAAGAAGTATTCTTTAATAATTACATATTAGAGGATTTTAAGCTTGGAGATATTGGTACCTTAGGAGAATCAAGATATATGCTTATAGAATTCCCTATGGATAAAATATATTTTCAAAAAGTAATAGATGAAATATATGAACTTAAAATAAAAGGAATAACTCCAGTAATTGCTCATCCAGAAAGATATGTTGATTTCATAAATAATCCAGATACAATAAATCAGTTTATTGATGAGGGATACTTATTCCAGTTAAATGGAGGAAGTCTTACTGGATTATTTGGAAAAGAAGTAAAGAAAACAGCAGAGCTATTCTTAGAAAATAATCTATATAGTTTTATTGGATCTGATGCCCATAGTAATGGAAATAGAAATACTAGCTTAAAGGAAGCTTGTGAAGTTGCAAATAGCATAAGCAGAGGAGCTAGTAGAAGGTTTGAAGCTAATGGACTTGCTTTATTAAATAATGAAAAGATAGTATTCCAAGGACAAAAAATTAAAAAGAAGAAAAAAGGATTATTTTCATTCTTCAAAAGATAGATGTTAATTTATAAGCTATTAAAATATAGGTCTATATCAAGATAATTTTATTAAATTTTGATATAGACTTTTTCTTTTAAAGAAAACTATATTTAAAATGTTAATAAAAAATAAAATATATTCATAAAAATTCAAAAAAAGAGTATTTATTAAATAAAAAGTTTGATATAATAACTATAAAGTTATTGAAAACGTTTAGAATTATAAAAGCATCAATAAGTTATAAGTTTTTAATAAAATTAATATACAGGATTATTTTTATATTTAAATTATGGTTTGTAAGGATATTAAAAAATTTTAGAGGGGGAGATATTATGAAGAATAATAAAAAAATAAGTTTAAGTATTGTTTTAGCATCATTAATTACAGTTTCTTTAGTTTCTTGTGGAAGTGGTTCGGTAAAGGAGGATTCAACGGCTTCAAAGACAAAAGTAGAAGAAAAAGCTGATGGAAAAGTTCAATATGGATTAGAAGAGTTAAACTGGGACCCTGATAATTATAAGGCATTAGTAAATGTTATAAAGGAATATGGAAAGGATAGTAAAAATTATGATGAAAATCAAAAGCCTTATGCTGTTTTTGATTGGGATAATACAACAATAATGAATGATGTTGAAGAAGCATTACTTGCTTATCAGTTGATGAATTTAGAATTTAAAATGACACCTGAAGAATTGGATACTGTTATGAAAACTAATATTCCAAAGGATAACTTTGTTGAGAAATGCAATAATAAAGAGGGAAAGCCTGTTAATATTGATTTAATTACAGAGGATATTGTTAGTGATTATACATATCTATATGAAAACTATAAAGGTTTTAAAGGAAATAAATCCTTAGATGAAATAAAAAAAGAAAAAGAGTATGAAGATTTTAAAGCAAAACTTAGATATCTTTATAGTGCAATTGGAGAATCATTTAGTTCAGATGTAAGTTATCCATGGGTAACTTATTTGTTTAAAGGAATGACTTCTGAGGAGGTTGCTAAACTTACCGAAAAGTCTAATGATTATTGGTTAAATGAAAAGTTAGGTGTTGAAACTTGGACTAGTAGCGAAGATATTCCAGGAAAAGCAGGAATTGTTTCTGTTACATTTGATACAGGATTAAGAACTATTAAAGAACAACAAAATTTATATAAAACTTTAATGAAAAATGGTATTGATGTTTATATATGCTCAGCTTCTTACATTGACGTTGTTAGGGAATTTGCAACTAATCCTAAGTATGGATATGAATTACCATCTAAAAATATATATGCTATGGAACTTTTAAAAACAGATGATGGTAAAATAAAGGCTGAACTAAATCCAGAGTATTATCAAACTCAAGGAAAAGGTAAGACAGAAACTATTAAAAAATTTTTAGTTCCAACTCATAATAAAGGTCCTGTAATCACTGGAGGAGATAGTAATGGTGATTATTATATGTTATCAGATTTTGAGGATACAAAGGTTAGCTTAATTATAAATAGATGTAAAGGTGGAAAGATTGGTGAACTTTGTGATAAAGCCATTGAAACTATGGGAAAATCTGATGAAAGATATTTTTTACAAGGTAGAAATAATAATACCGGTGAATTTATTCCAAGTGAAAAAACAATATTATTAGGAGAAGATACTGAGAAACTTAAATAACATAAAATTTATTTTTAACCCCCATTTCATTTTTAGAATGAAGTGGGGGTTTTAAGTTTAAAAAGTAACTATTTATTCTCCAATAATATTATTGGTATCTTCCATAAGCATTGAAAATTGGCTTTTTTTAATCCAACCATTACAATTTATTTTTGATTCTGTATTTAACAATGAATAATACCAAATTTCATTGTTTATTTCAGCTTCATCAATAATTTTTACTTGTGATTTTTCTTTGATTTTACTAATAGTAATAGATTCCTCAGAGGGAGCTATGAAAATTGAGGTATAAGGTAGTGTAATTCCATATCTAAATTCAGGCTTATTAAAATTTATTATTAAAGTTTTTTTGGAATCATTGTTACTTTTTTTATAAGTTGTATCTTTATATTTTGAAAGTTGATTATTTAAAGTTAAAATTTGCCTTTTATATTCAGTAATTTTAATATTGCATTGATATAGTACAAAGGCAACAGCACACACACCTAATAGTATTAAAAAAATACATAAAAAGATCAAATTAAATTACTCCTTTATATTAGTGTTTAATATAATATATTGTTTAAACATAAGATTAATTACATAATTTTGTATGAATAAATTAAAAAAAAAAGCTTAAACTAATAGAGAATTTTAAAATGTTAGGAGGGATTATTATGGCTAATCTAAATGAATTAGAATTACAAAATCTTCGTCACTTAATAGGAGCTCATTGTACAATTGAGAAAAAACTTGAATGTTACTCAGAACAATGTACTGATCCAACATTAAAAAATATGTTAAAAAAAGATGCACAAGATGCTAAAAACAGTAAAGAAAAATTAATGTCATTTTTAGGATAGGAGGCAATTAACATGCAAGAAAAAGAAATGATAAGCGATTATCTTGCTGGAATAAATGCAAGTTTAGCAGGATATGGTGGTATAATTTCTCAATGTGAGAATCAAGAATTAAGAGAAACTATACAAAACATGAGAAACCAAGATGAAGTACGTCAATATGCTCTTTTCAAAATTGCAAAAGAAAAAGGATACTATATCCCTGCTCAACAAGCAACTCCAGAAGAAGTAGCTACTGTAAAACAACAAGTTTCTCAAGGATAAAATTATCTAACTAAGAATACTACATAGAAATTTGTTAAATAAACTTAGAAAGAGACTATTAAAAAATTAATAGTCTCTTTTTTATTAAGCAAATAAATTTGTTATTAAAATAATTATATTAAGAATAAACAGAACTATTACTGGTACTATAGAACGTGAAACCCTAAGTTCAGTTTTTATATAATTATAAAAAGTTATTAAGGAAATTACTATTGGTGTGAAAAATATAAAAAATAATTTTGGAATATAATTATCTAATTCTCCACTTGATACTATCTGTAAAGCAACTTTGTTCGGTAAATTTTTAGATAAGATAATATTTATAGCTAAGCATAATATTAAAAAGAACATATTAATTTTTAAAATTTTTTTGTAACTTAAAATCTTTTGAGTAAACATTTCTTCAATACCCAACCCCTTAATATATCTAAATTAAATTTATTTAAAGTAATATTTAATAATGCTTTTTTATTAAGTATATATCAAACAATAATCTTTTGGGTATTTTTAACAAAAAATTTATAGTACAATAAAAATTAATCAATAACTTTTCCTAATACTTTTCCTATGGAGTCATTTATAACTAAGTCAGCTTTAGAATCAGCTTGAGTTGAACTTTTGTTTATTAAAACTAAATTCTTTCCTCTAAAATAGTTAATAAGCCCTGCAGCGGGATAAACAACTAAGGAAGTTCCGCCTATTATAAGGGTATCTGCTTTAGAAATAGCATCGATAGCACCTCTAATAACATTATCATCTAAAGGCTCTTCATATAAAACCACATCAGGTTTAACTATTCCTCCGCATTTAGTACACTTTGGTACTCCCTTTGATTCAAGAATAAATTTTTCATCATAGAAAGTGTGGCAATCTACACAGTAGTTTCTAAGAACTGATCCATGAAGTTCAAAAACATTTTTGCTCCCTGCCATTTGATGAAGTCCATCTATGTTTTGAGTGACTATAGCCTTTAATTTTCCCATTTCTTCAAGTTTAGCTAATGCAATATGTGCATCATTAGGCTTGGCATTAGGATAAATGAGTTTGGCTTTAAAAAAATTAAAAAATTCTTCAGGATATCTCTCAAAAAAACTATGAGAAACTAACTGTTCTGGGGTAAAAGTAATATTAAGTTTTTCATTAAATAAGCCATTGGCACTTCTAAAGTCAGGAATTCCAGACTCTGTTGACACGCCAGCTCCTCCAAAGAAAACTATGTTATTACTATCTTTTATTATTTCTTTTAATTTGGTTATTTTATCATCCATGAAATCATCTCCAAATATTTGTTTATAATTTAATTATAATTTATTTACAATAATATACAATATCTATATGAAGAGTTATTGACAAGTTTTATTGTCAATTGGTAAAATAAAATTGACAATAAAACTTTGCAAAACAACAAATAAACTTGGTATTGAGGGGAATAATATGGATAAAAATACTGTTTTAGAAAAAAGCCGCAATTCTAGAAGTGATGAAGGTATAGAATATGCTGAATCTAAAGGGCGTAAAATAGGATTTGTTATTTTTAGCTTAATATTTCTTTTTATAATTTTATTTAATCTCTTTTTTTCAGGTGGTAATAATTCTGTTTTTTATGCAGCTTCATCTATGTTCTGGATATTTATTTCAACAGATGCATTTGAAAAATTTAAGTTTACACGAAAAAAATCACATTTAGTTATAACTATTGCAGGAGGAGTTGCAACAATTATTTGGCTTGCAAATTTTATTATAATTACTTTAGAATAGGCAGATTAAATTGATATAAAGGAATTAATAAAAATGAAAGATGAATTAGTTTTAAAAAATAAACTAAAGATTTCAAGAGTAGAAAAAGGATTATCACAGCAGGCTTTAGCCGATTTAGTAGGGGTTTCAAGAAATACAATTAGTTCTATAGAAACGGGACAATTTAACCCAACAGCTAAGCTAGCATTAATATTATGTATTGCTTTAGATAAAAAATTTGAAGAGTTATTTTATTTTGATTAATTAAGAGTGATTAGACTTATCACTCTTAATTTTTATATTTATAAAGTGTATATTTATTTCATATTTTTATGTAATATTAAGTTTGATAGTTTTATAAATATGATTTAGAGAAAAGGATGAGAAGATTATGGACTTGAAAGAAATAAGAGAAAGAATGTATGGTCAAAAACTTTATTACTGTAATGATGAAGCTTTGATGAGTGAACAGATGAAGGCTTTAGAGCTACTTTATGATTTTAATAAAACAAGACCTTCAGAACAAGAGAAAAGGGAGAAAATACTAAAGAAGATGTTTGCTGAAATAGGAGATGATTGTTATATTGAACCGCCTTTCCATGCTAATTGGGGCGGAAAAAATGTACATTTTGGCAATGGAGTTTATGCTAATTTTAATTTAACAATGGTTGATGACTGCGATATATTTGTTGGAAATAATGTGATGTTTGGCCCAAATGTTACAGTATCAGCAGGGACACATCCTATACATCCAGAATTAAGAAGTAAACAAGCTCAATATAATATTCCTATACATATAGGAAATAATGTTTGGATTGGTGCAAATTCTGTGATACTTCCAGGCGTTAATATTGGAGATAATTCAGTAATTGGAGCAGGAAGTATTGTTACAAAGGACATTCCATCTAATGTAGTTGCTGTAGGAAATCCATGTAGAGTATTAAGAGAAATTAATGAAAATGATATGAAATATTATTATAGAGATATGAAAATTGATATTGAGTAAAATCATATATATTTTAAAAATAAAATATTTCCTTACATTAAATATTTTTAATGTGGTAAAATAGAAGTATACAGCGTGTAGTTTTAATGACGTAATTCCAGTTGTTAAAACTACTTTTTTTTATTTTAGAAAAGTATAGTGCTAACTACTTGAGTTAAAAGAGCAATCTCTTAATGATGAGATGAAAGCAAAATTTTAATTTAAGGAAGGTGAAAATTTATTGTTTAAAATTAATGATTATATAATGTATGGAACCGTTGGGGTTTGTCAGGTTATAGATATTACTAAAGAAACTCTTATGAATAATATTGAAAAAGAATATTATGTATTAAGTCCAGTCTATTCTAAGTATCCTAAAAAGACAGTAATTAAAATTCCAGTTGATAATAAGAAAATTTCTATGAGAACTCTTCTTTCTAAGGAGGATGTAAATTCCATTATAAATAGTATCCCAGAGACGGAAACTTTATGGATAAATAATGATAGACAAAGAAATGATGAGTTTAAAACAATGCTTAGAAGCGGAAATTGTGATGATTTAATTGTATTAATAAGAAGTATATATTTAGATAAAAAGAAAAGAAAATTAGATGGTAAAAAGGCATGTAAAGGTGATGATGAGATTATGCAAACTGCGGAAAAATTATTAAATGAAGAGTTTGCAATTATTCTTGATATTCCTCCAGAAGAGGTAAAGTCTTATATAAAAAGTCATATGCCTCAATAAAGCATAGAGAAAAGTAATCAAGAAGTTAGTGAATACTTTGATGAAATAGTATAAGTATGGGAATTGACAAACCTAGATAAAATATAAAAAATATTTTATCTAGGTTTATTTTTATATTTAAATTTAAAATAAATTAGTCATTTCAGGAAAAGATAAAAAGAAGAATATCTTTTGAGGTGTGCTATGAAGGAATTAGAAAGACTTTTAGGAAGACTAACAATTATTAATATAAAAGAGATTATTATAATTCTTGTTATTATGATAATTGTTTTAATCATAAATAAAATATTAATAAATAATCTATTTAAGTTACTAATGAGAGGGGCAAGAAGGACTAAAAATTACTTAGATAATAATATTGTTAGAGCTTTAGAAAATCCATTAAAGCTTATTGTATCCTTTGTTGGAATATATTCAATATTTAAAGTTATAAATCTTGATTCCTTAGGTATAGATTTTTTATCTACATATAAGATTCTAAGAGTAGGAATAATAGTGTCAATTATATATTTTGCCTATAACTTAACTTTGGAAAATTCATTACTTTATTCTAAGTTACATAAAAATGATGGGGGTAATACTATTGTATTTCCTTTCGTTTCTATAATTATTAGATTAATAATATTGCTAGTTGGAATAATTATAATTGCAAATGAATTTGGCTTAACTGGCTTTATTGCTGGATTAGGTGTAAGTGGAGTTGCTTTTGCTTTAGCTGCACAGGATACATGTTCGAATTTGTTTGGGGGTATGGTAATAGTTTTAGATAGGCCATTTTCTATTGGAGATTGGATACAGGCAGGTGATGTAGAGGGGGTTGTCGAGGATATTACATTTAGAAGTACAAGAATAAGAACTTTTTCCATGGCAATTGCTACTGTACCTAATTCAAAACTTGCTAATAGTAACATAATAAATTGGACTCACAGAAAATTAAGAAGAATCCATTTTAAATTTACTATGGATTGCAAGACACCAATAGAAAGTATAAAAAATTCTGTTAATAAAATAGAAAATATGCTAAAGAAACATGATAAAATAGATAAAAATTTGATAATAGTAAGTTTTAATGAGCTTTCAACTTATGGTTTTGGAGTTTTTATATATTTCTATACAGATGAATTTGAATATTTAAAATATGAAAAGCTTAAGGAAGAAATAAATATAAAGATCTTAGAGATATTAAGAGAAGAAAATGTTAGTTTAATGTTTTTAAATTTCGATTTTAAAGGTTTTGAGAGAAGATCTGGGAATTGTAATCTTGAAAACACTGAGTTGGAATCCATAAAAAATATTACTGAGGAGGAGAGAGGCGTATGACAATTAAGTTAGAAGCATGTGTTGAAAGTTATAAGGAAGGAAAAAGAGCTGAGGAATTAGGAGCTAATAGAATAGAGCTTTGTGATAACTTGGCTCAAGGGGGAACAACACCAAGTTATGGGACAATTCTTCAATGTAAAAAGGATATGAATATAGACATTAATGTAATTATTAGACCAAGAGGAGGAAATTTTGTTTATTCTAAAGAGGAATTGAGCATAATGAAAAATGATATAAAACTTTGTAAGGATATAGGGGTCACAGGTGTAGTATTTGGATTTCTAAAGGATGATAATACTTTAGATTATGAGACAACAAAGGAATTTGTTGAGTTAGCTAAACCTTTAAGCATTACATTTCACATGGCCTTTGATGAAATAGTAAATAAGTTTGATGCACTAGATAAACTTATAGATTTAGGAGTAGATAGGGTTTTAACAAAGGGTGGGTTAGATAATGCTTTTAAAAATAAAGAAACCGTAAAAGAATTAGTTGAATATGCTAAAGATAAAATAATAATACTTCCAGGTGGAGGTGTTACTAAGGAAAATTTTTTAGAATTAAAAGACTATACTAATGCTAGGGAGTTTCATGGCACAAAAATAGTAGGAAATTTATAAAAACAATAGAAATGATTAGTAATAACTCTTAATATATATAATTAATCTTTTAAAACAGTAAAAAATAACTCTTTACAAAGTAAGGTAAATGTCTTAATATTATATATAGAACAATCAAAGTAATTTATAAGTGTATGTAATTTAAATACTGTAATATTTTTTATATATCATAACAACAATATGTTACAGGGGTTAAGGCTTTAAGCCAATACCATAAAGGGATTGTTTATAATAATGCCTAAGTTCTAACAAAAGATAAGAGTTAATTTGCAAAAGTAACCAATGCTTAAATTCAATGTAAATAATTTGTAATAAGTAGTTTGTATAATTAAGTTAAAGGAATTTGTTGGGAGTGGTAAAGGTGTTAGAGAAGATGATATTAAGTGATAAAGAGTGTGAATATCTTACTAAAAGTATAGCTGGAGGAGTTTTAATAGGACTTGCTTTAGGCGCTATTTTCAATAATCCTCAGTTTGGCTTTGCATTAGGTGGAGTAACTGGAATAGTAGCCTCTTTTATTTATACTTTAATAAAAAGAGCTAAGATTAAATCAGATAAAAAGTTAATCAATTAATATATAAATGAGTTTGTTCGGGTTTATAGTATAAAATTAACATAGTGTTAATTTCCCCCTACTTAAACTATAAGCCCCTTTTAATATAAAATTTATAAATGTAAAGAAAAAAAAGAAGCAGATTAATCTGCTTCTTTTTTTATTCCTAAACTAATAGGATGACTCTTAGAAGAATATTTTAATTTATTTTTTGTATTTGTAACTTGAAGAGATTCTATAACTGGAACAATAATTGCAGCCACAAAGCCACCAGCAAGTCCATTATTATATAAATTTAATCCTCCATGTAATTGACCAATATTGAAAACCATAAATATGTGAAGAAATCCTGCTATTATTCCATAAGGCCAACCATAGTAACCTGAAATAGGAGCTAACCCTGTACTAAATAATATACAAACCACTGTAACAGGAGAGTTTATATCTGAGATACTAATTAAAGATGCTAATGACGCTCCTATAATTAATGGGATAGAGTTAGCTAAATTTTTTCCGTAGCATCCAAAGCCAGCCATGGAGAAAATAGCGCCAATAGTTGGGCCGTTTAAATCACCATTTATAAGTAAAACAAAAAGTGTTGAGAATATACAAAGTACTCCCATATTAAAATAACAACTACTCCCATAGATTGAAAAAAAGTCACTAGGAAAAATACCATGTTCTTTATTAATTCCTATTTGATCTTTTAGCACACTTTTTTTTGATTTATCTAGTATAAGACTACAAATTATGAAATAAGCGCTTATAGTAAATAAAAATATCATATATAATGTATTATTTCCTTTATGCCAGATAGAGTTTGTCTCAAAGTCATGTCCTACAGCTCTCATTAAAGACATTACTGCTATGGCTATAATTCCTCCAGCAAAGCCAACGTTATAAAGAGAAAAACCAGAATGAAGCCTAGATGCGTTTTTAGCAATTGGAGGAAGAATAAATCCTATTATTATTCCAACTAATGCACCCATAATAGCTCCAGATATAGGATGAACCCCTGGGAAAAATGAAAACTGACTTACTGTAGGGGCTAGAGCAGTTCCAAGAGATGCTATAACTAAGTAATCTTTAAATGGATTTTTTTTAACTTTAGAATATATAAAGGTACCTAAAACTATAGGCCATATATTTATTATATTTTTACCGAACATTCCGAAACCTGTTAGAAACCATAAAGACATTATGCTTCTTCCTGTAGATTTTGTATCTGTTATATAAAATAAAAATATAAATATTAAGCCTAAAAGAGCACTATTAATTAAGGTCGCTCCAAAACCACCTATACTTATATAATCTGTTATTAATATGTCTGAATTTGAAACTATATTATAAAGTCCATTAAGTATTTCTTTAGGGCTTTCTAAAAAAAAGGCAAATATAATAAAAGAAATATATAAAATTGAATGTATAAGGTATTCTTGTGGTAACCTTTTCAACAATAGCAACACTCCTTAATAAAAATATATTTTAATACTAATTTGTTTTTGTATTTTAAACTAACATTAAATTTAAGTAGATTATACAATATAAACCCTTAAAAGCATAGACTATTACAGTAATCGTAATAAAAAAGAAACAAATAAAGCCACTTTAGTATAATATAAATGCTTATATACTAGTAGTGGCTTAATATATGTAGAGATTACACTACATATAGATTAATCAAATAAATCTGATTTCTTTTTTACTGTTATTAATGTTTTTACCATCATATTATCTGTATGGTTTTGAGAAAACATTTGATTTTCATAATAATTATTATTGTAAGGTGATGGTTTCATTACGTAGTTATGCATACAGCAACAACTATGATTTGAATTATTATTAATCATAGGATTAAGATTCATTGAGTTTGAATTGAATTTATTCATAGGCATAAAAGAATATTCTTGATTAATTTTCATATTCATAGGAACTAATTTAAAGTTCTCATCATTATCTTTATAATTTTTCATAAAATTACACCCCTAACTTAATTAATACTCCTAATAGAGTATATTAAGTTAGGGGTGTAAAGTTTCCTTAAAAATCAATTTAGTTTTATATAAATCAATGTAAACTTAAAATAAGTATTAATATTAAGTATAAAGTTTTGGTTATATATTAGGTATTTGCCAATCTATAGGTTCTTTATTTATTGAAACTAAAAAATCATTAGTTTTAGAGAAAGGTTTTGAACCAAAGAATCCACGAGTAGCAGATAGTGGGCTTGGATGTACTGATTTTATTATTTTATGTATTGGATTAGTTATTAAAGCCTCTTTTGAAATAGCATTTCTTCCCCAAAGAATAAATACTATAGGTTCTTCTCTTTTGTTTAATAATTCAATTATTCTATCAGTGAATATTTCCCAACCCTTACCCTTATGAGAATTTGCTTGCCCTTCTCTAACTGTTAAAACAGTATTTAATAAAAGGATACCTTGTTTAGCCCAAGATTCCAAAAATCCATTATTAGGTATATAACATCCAAGGTCAGAATTTAATTCTTTAAACATGTTTCTCAAAGATGGAGGAGTTTGAACTCCTGGTTTAACAGAAAAGCTAAATCCATGAGCTTGGTTTGGTCCATGATATGGATCTTGACCTAAAATAACAACTTTAACATCTTTGTAAGGTGTGAATTTTAATGCGTTAAATATATCATACATGCTTGGATGTATTTTTTGAGTTTTATATTCATTTATAAGAAACTTTCTAAGATTTAAGTAATATTCCTTTTCAAACTCATCTTTTAATAAATCATCCCAATCATTATTAAATTCAGCAGCCATTTAATTACCTCCTTATATAAAAATAAATTTTGTCAAAATCATAATTAAATTCTATACTTAATAATTTCTTATAACAAGGGTGCTAAATATAATTTGAGTTGAAATAGTTGCAATTAATCAATAACAAAATAGTTAGAATTCATAACTAAAAGTAAACAAAGATTCTATATTAATAAGTTTAAGAAACCAATATGATTTGGCAGCTTATGATAACACTAAGACACAGGTATTTATATATGGATTTAAAGAAAGGGATCCAACAGAAGGAGATACTTAGTTTCTAACTAAATGTTCAGGGATCATATAATGCTAAAAAATAATTTCAAATAGAAGAGATACTTTTTCAAGGAGAAAAATTAGAATTTATTAAGGGTAAGCTAGAGTTTAGTTGAGATTTTGAAAAGAGAAAGCTAGATTTTATTGTGGATTTACAACTAATATTATAGATAATAATACTTTAGAAGTTTTAACAAATTTAGAAGAGGGTTCTATTAAGGGGAATGAGGTGAATTTTATTTTAGAATTTAAGGCAATTGATAAAGCTGAATTAACTAGTATAGAAATAACAAGTTCAGAACTTACTGATGAAAAAGAAATAGGTTTTAAACAGAAAGATGTTATTTCAGAATTTTCAATAGAAGATAATAAAGAGGATAAGCCGCTAAGCCAAGATGAGGATAAAGAAGATGAAGAAAATAATGAGGATTTAGAGAATAGTTATGATAATAATAAAGATGAATTACCACAAACAGGTTCAGGTGTTGGTAAAGAATTCATTTTTGGATTAGGGTCTCTATCACTTTTAGCTGGAATTCGATTAAAAAGCAAAAGATTTAAAAGAAAATAGTAAGTAAAACAATATAAATTTTTTTAAAAGGAATGTTTTTTTACAGTATTCCTTTTATTTTACATATTAATACAATAAATTATATAAAAACTTATCCCAGCGTATCAATGTAAGAATTATATAGAAAAATTAAGGAAAATAAAGAATTATAGGAATAATAATGAAAATAAGGTGTATTATAAAAGCGGTTAAATCAATATACATGGTAAGATAAATCTCGTCGCTGAGAGACACACAAACAACTTAACAAAATAAATAAAAAGTTTTGAAAAAAGTTGTTGACAAAGTTTCGAAGTGATGCTAAACTAAGAAAGTCGCTTGAGGGCGACGACGAAATGGTCTTTGAAAATTAAACAGAAGATATTAACATAAACCAGCAATTCTTTT